>Ga0181536_10001935_pt1 | contig 23983 bp, 20 predicted proteins | sample PEATcosm2014_Bin_41_FD_121105 | JGI IMG/M metagenome (GOLD analysis project Ga0181536, IMG submission 121105) | Peatland microbial communities from MTU Mesocosm Facility, Houghton, MI, USA - PEATcosm2014_Bin17_60_metaG | ecosystem: Environmental > Terrestrial > Soil > Wetlands > Peat | place...
GCCTTACGGATTGCGCCGCACGACGCTCGATAGCTACATGTCGAACGGATAATTCACATGGTGGGCTCCTTTCATCCCACGAGATCGACCAGGCTTCTCCTGGCGCACCCGATGAACGCGGATAAACGCGGAACGAGCAAAAGGAAGTTGGCCTGAAGCTGACGATGGTTTACAGAGCGCCCCCTAGACAGTCGGCGGCCCGTGACCGGTCTCTCTCTTGCCCCGCGAGGCTGGCCGAGCGGCCTGAAGCACGAGTACGCTCGGATCTTGCAGTTTCCTTTGATTCCTTCACGTCTCTCCACTTTTGTGTCGCATCACCGTCCGCCCCACTCGCGTTTGACACTCCCTAGGGGCAGGTGATATGTGTAGTGATCTTCGGCAGGAAATCAAATGGCTGACGAGCAAAAGCCGGAGGGATCGGCGGCGCCTCCTCCCTCCGGGGGCGAGGCCGCAAGTCCGACTGAAAAGCCGGCTGCTCCGGCGCCGAAACCCGCTGTTCCCAAGCCTGCCGCGGCAGCCCATGCCGCGCCTCCCAAGCCCCCTGCCGTCATGGTCACCACGCCTTGGGAAGGCGATGTCACGCAACTCCTGAAAGAGCGTTTCGGCGGCGACATCACGGAGTTCTCGACCTACCTGGGGCAGAACTTCCTGGTGGCCAAACCGGATGCCGTCATCGCCATCCTGGACACGCTCAAGCTGGAATTGGATTTCGATTACCTGGTGGATGTGACGGCGGTCGATTATCCCAAGCGGGCCGACCGCTTCGACCTGGTCTACATTTTATATAGCTTCGCGCGCAACGAGCGCATCCGCGTGAAGACCATGATCCCGGATGGCTACAGTCCGGCCACCGCCGTCACCGTGCACCTGACGGCCAATTGGCTGGAGCGCGAAGTGTTCGACATGTTCGGCATTGAATTCGCTGGCCACCCCGACATGCGCCGCATCCTGCTGCCGGAGGAATGGGAGGGCTACCCGCTGCGCAAGGGGTACTCGATACTGCAGCAGGACGACGGTTGGGTGCGGGAGAACCTGGGCATCGAAAGCGCGCAGTAATTCTATGCCGGAAGCCACCTTTCTAGACGCGACCGAGTTAGTCATCAACATGGGTCCGCAGCACCCTTCCACGCACGGTGTGCTGCGCGTGATCCTGAAGCTCGATGGCGAGAAGGTGATCGGCACCGAGTGCGTGATCGGCTATCTGCATCGCGGCGTGGAGAAGATCGGCGAACACCGCACCTACCAGCAGTTCGCACCTTACGTGGACCGCATGGATTACGTGGCCTCGGTCTCCAATGGCCTGGGCTACTGCCTGGCGGTCGAGAAGCTGCTGAACATCGAAGCGCCGCCGCGCGCGCAGGCCGTGCGCGTGATCCTCACCGAGCTGAACCGCATCGCCAGCCACCTGGTTTGGCTGGGCACGCACGCGCTCGATATCGGCGCCATCACGCCGGTGTTCTACTGCTTTCGCGAGCGCGAGGAAGTGCTCAAGATTTTCGAGAACTACTGCGGCGCCCGGCTCACGACGCACGCCTTCCGCATCGGCGGGTTGCAATACGAGACCTACGACGGTTTCGAGGAGGAGGTCAAGAAGTTCTGCGACTGGTTCATCCCCAAGGTGGATGAATACGAGGAACTGCTGACCGGCAATCGCATCTGGGTGGGAAGGCTGAAGGGGGTGGGAGTTCTCTCGGCCGAGGAATGCAAGGAATACGGCGTCACGGGGCCGATGTTGCGCGCGGCCGGGGTCCAGTGGGATCTGCGCAAGGCGCAGCCCTATTCCGGCTACGAGCAGTACGAATTCGACATCCCCACCTGCAAGAACGGCGATACATACGACCGGTACACGGTGCGCATGGAGGAAATGCGGCAGGCCACGCGCATCATCCGGCAGGCGGTGGATCGCATCCCCAGCGGACCCATTATGGGCAAGGTGCCCAAAGTGGTGAAGCCGCCGGTGGGCGAGGTTTACGTTTCGATCGAAGCGCCCAAGGGCGAGCTCGGCTATTTCATCGTGAGCGACAATTCCACGCAGCCCTATCGCGTGCGCGTGCGGCCGCCCTCGTTCGTGAATTTGCAGGCGCTCGACCGCATGGTGCGCGGCGGTCTGGTGGCCGACGTGGTCGCGATTATTGGTACGCTGGATATCGTGCTCGGCGAGGTGGACAGGTGAGACGCGGGGACACGGCGACGCGGCGACGCGGCGAGCCGGGCGCGCGCTTTCTCCGTGTCCCCGCGTCTCCGTGTCTCCGCGTCAGCAATGAGGACCGGCCATGATTTCTAAGTTCTTCCGAACCATCTTTCTCGTAGACCTCTTCCAGGGCCTCCGCGTGACTTTCCGCAACCAGGACCCCAAGCGTATCTATACGGAGCAATACCCGGCCGAGCGGCCTAAAGTCGGCGAGCGCTATCGCGGCGCGCCGCGGCTCAACATCAATCCGGATAATGGCGAGACGCTGTGCATCTCCTGCAACCTGTGCGCGCTGGCCTGCCCGGAGAACCTCATCGTGGTCACCAGCCAGCGCAACGAGCAGACCAAGCGCAAGGATCTGACCACCTTCACTTACGACACATCCCGCTGCATGTTCTGCGGGCTGTGTGAAGACGCTTGTCCGGTGGACGCGCTCGAGCTGACGCAGGATTTCGAACTGGCCAGCTACACTCGCGAAGGCGCCATCTGGGATCGCCAGATGCTGGAAGAAGGTCCCAAGCCGACCCAATACAAATGCTGACCCCAGAGCTGACCCAGGCCATCTCCTTTTACATCTTCGCCGCCATGGTGCTGGCCGGCGGCATTCTCACCATTACCCGCCGGAACGCCGTTCACAGCGCCATGTTCCTGATCGTTTCGCTGATGGGCGTGGCGGGCTTGTACCTGCTGCAGCAGGCGGAATTCCTGTTCGCCGTGCAGATCGTGCTGTACATTGGCGGCATCATGGTGCTGTTCCTGTTCGTGATCATGCTGGTGAATCTGGATCAGGCCGCCAAGGAAAGGCAGTTCAACGGACAATGGTGGATCGCGCTGGCTTGCGTGGCGCTGGTGGGCGTGCAGGTGTTCTGGTTTCTTGGGAAAGGCGACGCCCCGTTCAAGATCGCTCAGCCCGGCATCCTGCCCCCGGCCTCCGCCCTGGGGAATACCGAGCAGCTTGCCGACGTATTGTTCAAAGAGTATCTGCTGCCGTTCGAGATCGCTTCCATCCTGCTGCTGGTGGCCGTGGTGGGATCGGTGGTGATGGCCAAGAAGAGGATTTGAACCGTGTACCCGATTACCACCGCGCATTACATCGCCTTGAGCGCCGCTCTCCTGTTGATCGGGACGGTGGGCGTGCTTACCCGGCGGAACATCGTCGTCATTCTGATGTCCATCGAACTGATCCTGAACGCGGTCAGTATCAACCTGGTGGCATTCTCGCAGGCCTTGCATAATCTGGACGGGCAGGTGTTCGCTATCTTCGTGATCACCGACGCGGTGGCTGAAGCGGCCGTGGGGCTGGGCATCCTGATCGCGCTGTTCCGCAACAAAGAGACGGTGCTGGCCGACGAGGTGGACCTACTGAAATGGTAACCTCGCATCCGGATGCGACATTGTGGGGCGGGCAATTCTGCCCGCAGCCGGCTTTCAGCCGGCCCTGGCCGCCTAAAAGGCGGCTGCGGCCAAGATTGCCCGCCCCACAAAAGGTGGTTCAGTGAACTTCCTCGACCTGATCTGGCTCATCCCGCTATTCCCGCTGTGCGGCGCCGTGCTCATGCTGCTGTTCGGGAAATTGCTCGATCCGCAGCCAGTGTCGGACGTTGCAGTGGCGCCCGGCGTGGAGCATGCCCACGACGAGCACGATCATCATCATCACGATCATGACCACCACGGGCACGGACACGATCACCATCACGGCTCGCCGCTGAAGGTGCTGGTCAGCCTGATATGCGTCGGCATGGTGTTGATCTCGTTTCTGCTTTCGGTGGGTGCGGTCTGGCAGTTGGCGCAGAAGACGGAGAGGGTGCATCAGGTCATCCAGTACACCTGGCTGGCGGGGCTGCCGTTCCACATGGCGGATGGCCGCCTGGCCACGTTCAGCGCCGATTGGGGCTTTCTGCTCGACCCGCTCAGCGCCGTGATGATTCTGGTGGTCACCGGCATCGGCTTTCTGATCCACGTCTATTCCATCGGCTACATGGCCCACGACAACGGCTATTACCGGTTCTTCGGCTACATGAACCTGTTCATCTTCTTCATGCTGATGCTGGTGCTCGCGAACAATTACACGCTGCTCTTCGTGGGATGGGAAGGCGTAGGGTTGTGCAGCTACCTATTAATCGGGTTCTATTTTCACAAGAAGTCCGCGACCGACGCGGGTATGAAGGCGTTCATCGTGAACCGGGTGGGCGACGCCGGGTTCATCCTCGGCATGCTGCTGATGTTCAGCGTGCTGGGAACTGTCCGTTTTCTGGACGTGAACGCGGCGCTGCGCGGCGGGCAGTTCCACGCGGAGACGGCGGGCTTCGGCGTGCTCAGCGCCATTGCGCTGCTGTTCTTCATCGGCGCCGCGGGCAAGTCCGCGCAATTCCCGCTGTATGTCTGGCTGCCGGATGCCATGGAAGGTCCCACGCCGGTGTCTGCCCTGATCCACGCCGCGACCATGGTCACAGCGGGCGTTTATATGGTGGCGCGTTCCTCGGCGCTGTTCCAGTTGACGCCGCAGACTTTGGGAATCGTGGCAGTGATAGGCGCGTTCACGGCGATTTTTGCGGCCAGCATCGCGCTGGTGCAAAACGATATCAAGCGCGTGCTCGCTTATTCGACCGTGAGCCAGCTCGGTTACATGTTTCTGGCGCTGGGCGTGGGCGCGTATTGGGTGGCTATCTTCCACCTGTTCACGCACGCATTTTTCAAGGCCCTGCTCTTCCTGTGTTCCGGCTCGGTGATTCACGCCATGAGCGGCGAGCAGGATATGCGGCGCATGGGCGGCCTGAAGGACAAGATCCCGATCACGTATTGGACGATGTTGATCGGCACTCTCGCCATCGCCGGGGTTCCGTTTCTGGCGGGCTTCTTCTCAAAAGACGAGATCTTGTGGCAGGCGTATAGCTCTCCTTTGGGATCGCACGCGCTGTGGGCCGTCGGCCTGGCGACCGCCGGATTGACGGCGTTCTATATGTGGCGCCTAATGGCCATGACTTTCTACGGGAAGTCGCGCGTGTCGGCGGAGGCCGCCAAGCACATTCACGAATCGCCCCCCAGCATGACGGTGCCGCTGTCGGTGCTGGCCGCCGGCAGTCTGCTGGCTGGCTGGCTCTCCGTTCCGAAAGCCTGGAACCTTTCGGAGTCTTTCTACACGTTCGAGCGCTGGTTGAGTCCGCTGCTGGCCCCTGCTGCGGAGGCGGTGCGCGAGGTCGCGCACGATTCCGGAATGGAGTTAATGTTGATGGCCGTGTCGGTGGTTGTGGCCGGCATCGGCATCTACATTGGTTACTATTTCTATCAGGCGAAGCCGGACATCCCGGAATCGCTCGCGCGAACTTTCAAGCCGCTCTACAACACTCTCTACCACAAATACTACGTGGATGAGATCTACGATTTCCTCTTCGTCAAAGGCCTGGCCAAAGGCGGCGGCGAAGCGTGTGGCGCGTTCGATCGCGACGTGGTGGATGGCGCGGTGAATGGCGCGGGATGGCTGACGCGGCTTTCCTCGCGTGTCTCCATTTGGTGGGATACCTGGATCGTGGATGGCGCGGTGCGCTTGAGCTCCTTCACGGTGAAGCTGCTGTCCTATCCGGTATGCATTCTGCAAACCGGCCGCGTGCAGGCCTACGCCCTGTTCGTCGTGGTGGGCGTGCTGGTCTTCTTCGGGTATTACCTGGCGGGTAAATAATGAACGACCACTTACTCAGTCTGGTGCTGTTCACGCCGCTGGCGGGACTGTTGGTCCTGCTGTTCATGCCGTCGCGCCAGAAAGAACTGATCAAGGTATGGGCGAACCTGGTCGCCTTCGCAGGCTTCCTGATTTCGCTGCCGCTGGTTTCGCGCTTCGACAAGGGCCTGTCCGGCTTTCAATTCGTCGAGCGCGCCAACTGGATACCCAGCCTGGGCGCGCAGTATCTGATCGGCATAGACGGCATCAGCCTGCTGCTGATCATGCTGACTACGGTGATTGGCTTCATTGCAATTCTCTCCTCGTGGAACGCCGTCCAGGATCGCCTTAAAGGATACTACTGCATGTTCATGCTGCTGCAGATGGGCATGCTGGGCGTATTCATGTCGCTCGATTTCTTCCTGTTCTACGTGTTCTGGGAACTGGTGCTGGTGCCCATGTACTTCATCATCGGCGTGTGGGGCGGACCGCGCAAGCTGTATGCCGCCATCAAGTTTTTCCTCTACACGCTGGCCGGCTCAGTGCTGATGCTGCTGGGCATTCTGACGCTCTACTTCCAGCACGCCAGTCAGTTCGGCCGGTACACTTTTGAAATCGCCGAATTGATGAAGCTGAGCCTGCCGCTCGGTTTGCAGCAGTGGGTCTTCTGGGCCTTCTTCCTGGGCTTCGCGATCAAGGTGCCGATGTTCCCGTTCCACACCTGGCTACCGGACGCGCACGTGGAGGCGCCTACCGCGGGCTCCGTTATCCTGGCCAGCGTGCTGCTGAAGATGGGAACTTACGGCTTCATCCGCTTCTCGCTGCCGCTGCTGCCGAAGGCTTCGGTGGACCAGACGATTGTGCAGATCCTGGCGGTACTCTCGATCGTCGGCATTATCTACGGAGCGCTGGTGAGCCTGATGCAGAAGGATTGGAAGAAGCTGGTGGCGTATTCTTCAGTGAGTCACTTGGGTTTTTGCACGTTGGGTATCTTTGCCATGAACCCCAATGGCCTGGCCGGAAGCGTGCTGCAACAGCTCAATCACGGCATCTCCACCGGCATGCTCTTCTTGATCATCGGCGTGATCTACGAACGGCGGCATACGCGCGAGATCGCGGAGTACGGCGGCCTGGCGCACGTGATGCCGAAGTACGCCGTGATTTTCGCCATTGCCATGTTCAGTTCCGCCGGGCTGCCGCTGCTGAATGGCTTTGTGGGCGAATTTACGATTCTGCAGGGCGCGTTTGAGGCCAATCGCGTGTGGGCCGTCTTCGCGGTGACCGGCGTGATTTTTGGCGCGGCGTATCTGCTATGGCTTTACCAGCGCACCATGCTGGGCCAGATCACTAACGCAAAGAATCTGCATTTGCCCGATCTTAGTCTGCGCGAGATGGCAGTGTTTTTGCCGCTGATCGCCTGGGCCATCTGGATCGGCGTTTATCCCAAGCCGTACTTTGACATTCTGGAGAAGCCCGTGCAGCAGATTGTGGAGCGTGTGCGGCCGGGATACTATCAGGGCGCTACGGCCTTCAAGCGCACTATCGAGTCGCGACTTACCGAGCCGCGACCGTTAGGAAGCGGTCCCCAGGCAGGTGCCCAATGAACCAGTTCTACACCGGCGCCGACCATTTTGTCCTCGTGCCAGCCGTGATGCTGGCCTTGTTCGGATGCGCCATTCTGCTGTTCGACTTCGTGGTTTTTCCCGATCCACGGCAGCGCAAGTACCTGCTGGTCTTCCTGATCCTCGGCGAAGCGTTTGCCGCGTGGGGCCTGTGGAACCAGCAGGCGGACCTGCTGGCCAACGGCGCGCGCGAAGCTTTCCACGGTTCGCTCATCATGGATGGCTTTTCCATCTTCTTCAACTGGATTTTCATCGCCGCCACAGTCATTGTCGCGATTGTCTCGTACAAATACCTCGAGATTGAAGGCGAACACCACGCCGAGTATTACTCGCTGATGATGTTCGCCCAAACCGGCATGTTCTTCCTGGCCGCCGGCACGGACTTAGTCACTCTCTTCCTCGGCCTGGAACTGATGGCGCTCTGTTTCTATGTGATGGTGGGCTTCCTGCGCACCAGCAAGCGCTCCAACGAGGCGGCCATGAAGTATCTGCTGTTGGGCGCATTTTCGAGCGGCTTCCTGGCTTACGGCTTCTCGGTCATGTACGGCATCTCCGGATCGACCAAGCTTTCGGATATTGCCACGGCGATGGGAGCGCGCGGGCCATTCGATCCGCTGGTCTTACTGGCCGTGGCCACTACGTCCGTCGGCCTGCTCTTCAAGATCTCGGCCGTCCCGTTTCACATGTGGGCCCCGGACGCTTACGAAGGCGCGCCGACTACCGTCACCGCATATCTTTCGGTGGCCTCCACGGCCGCATCCATAGCCTTTCTGCTGCGCATCTTCCTCGGTCCGCTGGCCGCCTCGCGGGATGCCTGGGAACCGATCCTGAGCTTTATCGCCGTCGCCACCATGACGGTTGGCAACCTGGCTGCCATTAATCAGAGCAACATCAAGCGGCTGCTGGCCTACAGTTCCATCTCACACGCCGGTTACATGCTGCTCGGCCTGATTGCGGGCAATGCGACTGGCATCAAAGGTATCGCGGTCTACGTGATGGTCTACACATTCATGAACCTGGGCGCGTTCCTGGTGCTGGTGGCGCTGCGCCGCAAAGGGATTATCGGCGAAGATATGGACGATATCGCGGGTCTGATGCAGAAGAGTCCGGGCTATGCGCTGCTGATGCTGCTCTTCCTGCTGTCGCTGGCCGGAATTCCGCCGACGGCCGGCTTCCTTGGCAAGTATTACATCTTTCTATCGCTGATACAGACTCACCATTACACGCTGGCGGTGATCGGCACGCTCTATGTCGCCGTGGCGATTTACTATTACTTCCGCATCGTGCGCAGCATGTTCGTACGGGACCTTACAGAGCCGGCGCCGCTCTCCACCAGCTTCGGATTGCGCGTGGCGCTGGCCGTGACCGGCATTCTGACGCTGGGCATCGGCATCTATCCGGAGCCTTTCCTGCGGCTGGCGGGCACCTCATTGCTGCATTAGGAACATATGGACGCCATCATCCACCATCCGTTAATCGGGCCGATTCTTGGCGCGCTGGTAATCCTGGCCTTGGTCCTGCTGGCGGTTGCGTACCTCACGCTCGTCGAGCGCAAAGTGCTGGCGGATTTTCAAGTGCGGCTGGGACCCATGCGTACCGGCCCGCATGGGCTTTTGCAGCCTATCGCGGACGCCTTGAAACTGCTGATCAAGGAAGATATCGTCCCCGCGGAAGCCGATAAAACCATATTCTGGCTGGCGCCTATGATATCGACTTTCACCGGGCTGACCGCGTTTGCGGTGGTTCCATTTAGTAAGTACCTGTATCTGGCGGACGTGAATGTGGGCCTGCTGGTGATATCGGCTATGTCCGCCTTCGGTATTCTAGGAATCATTCTGGGCGGCTGGGCTTCCAACAGTCACTATCCGCTGCTCGGCGCGCTGCGCAGCGCCGCGCAGCTTGTGAGCTACGAAGTGGCGCTCTCGTTCGCGCTGCTCTCCGGAGTGATGGTGGCTGGCACGTTGAGCATGCAGGGGATTATTCAGGCGCAGCAGGCCCGCGGCATCTGGTTCATCTTCTCCAACTACGGTTTCATGATCGTTCCGTTCGTGGTCTATATCATCGCCGGGACAGCGGAGACTAATCGCGCGCCATTCGACTTACCCGAAGCGGAGTCCGAGTTAGTGGGAGGATTCCACACGGAGTACAGCGGCTTCCGCTGGGCGCTCTACTTTCTGGCGGAGTACACCAATATCCTGGTGATCGCTTCGGTGGCCGTGACGTTGTTCTTTGGTGGATGGCTGCGGCCCTTTCCCAGCGTCTCCTGGCTGGCGGCGCTCAACTATATCGTGCCGCTGGCGGTGTTCGCCGGCTCAGGCCTGAGCAGCCTGACTCTGGTACGGAAGATGAAAGATCCGTTGCAGCAGAAAGTGCTGATCGCCGTGGCGCTGCTGCTGGTGCTGATCGGCGCCGTGTACATGATACCGGCTTTCAACTCCGCCGCCAGCGGCATCTTCTGGTTCCTCTTCAAGGTGTCGGCGATCGTCTATCTGATGATCTGGTTCCGCGGCACCTTCCCGCGCTTCCGCTACGACCAACTCATGAACATCGGGTGGAAAGTCATGATCCCGGTGGCCATGGCGGCCATCGTGATCAACGCGCTGCTGGGCATGGCATGACTGGGTGGCGGTGCGGGCGTTCGGCGTCCCCACACGCTGGACTGCCCGGCCCGGGAAACCGCTCCCTTACGGTCGCGGCTCGGTAACAGGCACGTTGATCGAGGTTTACTGAGCCGGGCCCAGAGGGCACCCCGTAAGGGAGCGGGTGCACTGGCTTACTCGACGACTTGGAATTCAATCCACGAGCTGGCGGTGCGCGGAGTCTTGCCGCCGCGATCCGTCGCCATGGCTTGCAGGTAGTATTGACCCGCGGGCAGGGACGTACTCAGCCGCAATTCTCCATGCACTGCGCGCCCGTCTTCGCCCGGCACGGGGGCGACTGAAACCGGATTGGTCAAAATCGGGGTGCGGTCGCGATAGAGCTGGATTTGCGGATCGAATCTACCCGGCCGAACGGCGCCGCGGCTGTCTCTATCTGTTTCGATGCGGAATGTGAACGCCAGACGGCTGCCGGCGCGGAACTCCCGCAGAGCGGAAGGCACATCGTTGAAGCGGGTCTCGCCCGGCGCGGAAACGTCGTCGATGAGCGGCGTCGTCAGAGCTATGTGCTGTTTCTTCAGATCCGGAATATCGATGTATTGTCCGGCGGATCCGGCGGCGCGCGACGTGCTGTCCAGAACGCAGGCGCGCACCTGGTAGGGGCCGGCCTGTTTCACCGGAACATCCAAAGCGAACAACATCCCGTCCTTCAGCAGTTGCTTCAGCTTGTCGTCAGTGGCGTCGATGGCGATATGGCGGCTGAGGGCGGCCAGCGGATCGACGCCATAACCGGAAGCCAGGATAACAACATCGAGCGCCGCATAGTGAATGCCGAAGAGATCGGTGCGGAAAGTGACATCGCGCGGATCGACATACAACAGGTTATGCACCACGGTCTGGCCTTTGCCGGCGCGCCGGTACAGAGCTGTCATGCGTACGTGCAAGTCCGACTTATTGAAGAGAGACTGGACGGTTGCCAGCATCTGAGCCTGGCGCGTTGCGTACTTGGGGCGCGCCGCTTCGTCGGTCTCGCCGAAGAATCCCGAACGGGAATGCGCCCGCAGGCCGGGACCGTTCACCGTTACCTTGATCGAATGGTAATCGGTTTTGGACGCCGGATTCCCCGTGCTGATGTTCTCCGGCGCCTTGAATCCGATCAGATAATATCCCCGCTGCTGCTCTTCGATGTGTTCGATGGCATCGCTTAAGCCGTTGCCGTTCACGGTGGCGAAGCCTCCCGTGTCTTCGGCAAGCTGCAGCAGCCCCTGCTGGGAAAGCTCGAGGGCGCTGAGCTTTTCCGGTTCCAGGTACACGAGTCCGCGCGCATCCACGGTGTAGACGACGGCGCCGCAGCGATTGGCCTTATCGATCAACCGGTGGAACCTGGTAATCAATTCGTCGTTGCGAAAGGTCTGGAGGGAAGAGCCGGGAAGAGTGGCTCCCGGCAGGTCGATGCCATCCGAAAAGAAGACCACCGCTTTCCGGCCGCCCACCGGCCGCAGTTCATCCATGAGCTGGCTCAACGTGTCGAACGCGCCCATGGTGGCGTTCATCCGGACATAGGCTCGTTCATTGGCGTCGTCCGTGCGCTGTGCCTGAGCCCCGGCGGAACCGGTGCGAGGAACTGTAGTTCCGTGGGTGACCATGTTGATCATCTGATTCAGGCGGGGAATCTCGGGCGCAAATGGGCTGACCAAGCCGAGGCCGCGCGGATTCCAGCGCAGATTCTCGACGGCGGCTTGCAGCACGCGCTTGTCCGAGGTGAATTGCTGGAAGACGCTGTTGCTGCGTCCGGTCTCCCAGAGGGCTACCAGATCGCCAGCCTGCATCTGCTCGGCAATGAACCTCCGCAAGGCCTGGCGCACGGAGTGCATGCTCTCGAACGAGAGGCTCAGGTCGTCGACCACCAGCACGATGCTGCGGTGGACATCCTCGGGTTTGAGCACGTCCGCGGGATTCGCGGACGGAAGGGGCTTGCGCAACGCCTGCGGAGACAGGCTCGGCAGGTTCACGTCCGGCGAGTCCAGATGAACGTAGGAGAAGTTCGTAATTGGCTGCGGTTTGCCGTCGATCAAGATCCGGAAGTCAACGGGCTTCAGGTTGGTGACCTGATGTCCTTGCGAATCGGTGACCACCGAGTCAATCTGGACCAGCGTGGTGCTGACGCTGAATACAGTGGCCGGCGGCGGGGCGGGTTCCTGTGACTGGAGCAGACACAGGCAAAGCAGCGGAAGTACCATCCAGCGAAGCATAGGCAACCCTCTTCGTTAGGATAGCAGCGGCCGCTCCTCGATGACGGGGCGCCCCCCGGCCCCGGCTCGGAAACGCGATCATCTCGCGACAGCCAGGCATATCTTGGTGAGCAGTGACTCGGGCGCGGTGTGGCCCGGCTGATTCAAGTAGAACTCCAGCGCCGGAGCATCGGATATCTCGCCATCCCCATGCCTTAGCCACCAGCGGATCAGGCCGGCGTAGGCCATGGCCAGGCCCGAATATGGGCCTTTGTGGATGGCCGTCGCGTAATCGCGCACGGGCAGCTCGAGGCCTTGGATTGCGCCCTCGCCGGGCACTGCGCGGGGCACCGTGAAGGCGGCATCGTAGCGCAGGTGTTCGGGCGGAGTGACTTCCGGGTCGTCGTAACTGATGCCCAGACCTTGCGTCCAGGCGCCGAAGAGTCCGTGCGATCCCACCCAGGCGGCCAGCCGCTCGAAGGTCTGTCCTACATCGCCATAAGGACCTACGTGCCTGAGCCGGATCAAGCTCAGCGGCCCGATGCGCTCCATGCGGGCCGCCGTCTCCGGCGGATCGGCGGGAGTGATTGACGGCGCGAGCGAGGTCCGTTCCGTACGGTAGTGGCTGGGCGAGGTGTGAAAGGCGGCCTCAAACGCGCGCGTGAAGGATTCATGCGCCTGGTATCCGGCTTCGAGTGCAATCTCCAGGATGGACCGGCTGGTGTTGCGCAGCCGCGCCGCTGCGCGCTCCAGACGCAGCCTGCGCACGTGCTCGGCCACGCCTTCGCCGGTGAGCGCCCGAAAGATGCGATGGAAGTGAAATGGAGAAAAGCTGGCGACGCCCGCCAGTTCCGGCAGCGACAGATCGTCGTCCAAGTGTTGCTCGAGATGCTGGATCGCCCGTCCGACTCTTCGTCGATAATCGTCCCAGGTCGCCTGCCGCGCCACCAGACTAGTCTAATCGGGCGCTTAACCGTTTTGGGGGCCTGACTGACAGAAACCGCTCCCTTACGGTCGCGGCTCGGTAACAGTCGCGCTGATTTCGCAGAGCTTACCGAGCCGCGACCGTCAGGGAGCGGTTCCCCAAAACGGTTAAGCACCCAGTCTAATCGAGCGCTAAGTGGCGTGCGCTTCAGCCGGCGGTCCCCCGCCGGGCGACCGGAATCCGCAGAATGGTCCGCAATTTTTCCGGCGCCACACGGCGCGGATCGGACAGGTAGATCTCATGATGCAGACCATCGAACCGGTAGCCTTGCGCGGCGGCGAAGGCTTCCATCTGCGCGACGGTCTCCGGCTCCCGGTCGTAGGGTCCGATATGCAGCATCTGCACGCACTGGTTTTCGTTGAGGGTAGTCAACTCGACCTCTTTGAAGAGCGGCCCTTTGCCTTTCTCGGCGAGCTGCTTCCGCGCGGCTTCCATCGCGCGCTTGCCAATAAAATCGGGAGTCCGGATCAAGAGCCGCCACGACCACTTGTCCTTCGGTTCGGTCATGAACGAACATCCCGAGTCCACCCACCACAGCCCTTCCAACTTGCAGACGCCGTAATCCCGGCCCGCAAACTTGCTGGCCATTTTGATGGTGAAGGCGACGCTGTAAAGAGCCCCTATGGCCTGCTCGAAAGCCTCGCCGCCGGGCGCGCCGCGCCCTGCGATTCCTAGATACGCTGCTTTGGCAATTCGCAGGAGGACGGGCTGGCGAGGCGTCGCGTATTCCGCCTTGTTCGTTTGGTAAAGATCCAGCTTCGCGATCGGAGCGCGTGCTGCGTTGGTCTTCATGCCTACAGCATAATTCGCCGCGCCCGGCGTTTCTTGACCGAATTTGCGATTTTCATGCCGGCGTGCGGCCGTCCCCGAGCGCCGCTGCCCAGGCTTTGGGCGTGGCCCCGAAGGTCCGGCGAAACATTTCCACGAACGCGCTGGGTTGCCGGTAGCCGGTGGCGAAGGCAGCCTGCTTCACCAGGCTGCCCGCGGCCAGCAACTCCACGGCTTTCATCAGGCGGGCCTGCCTGCGCCACGTCGCGAAGTCGGTGCCGACCTCGCTGCGAAACGCCCGCTGGATGGTCCGCACGCTGGCGCCGGCGCTGGCGCAGAGCGAGTCGAGTGACGGATTGTGCGCCTGATTGGCGATCAGGGCGTGGGCCACCGCCAGCGCGCGCGGGTCTTTGGGCAGGGTGAGGAATGTGGGGACCGAAGATGCGCCTTCCAGGTGGAAGACTACCAAATCCCGCAACGCGCAGTGCAGGCGATTGCGTGTGCGGAGCTGCCCTATCCGGACTGCTTCGACGATCAGTTCGCGCAGCAGCGGAGTGACGTGCAGGACCGCGCACGTAGCGGGCAGCCTGGGGGCCAGGCCGCGCCGCAGATAGAGCGTACGCATCGAAACCGCGCCGGGCATGCGAATCGAGTGCATGGTCCGTGCGGGAATCCAGATGGCGAATTGCGGAGGAATCAGCCAGAAGCTTTGGCCCGCGGAGACTTCCATTACGCCGCGCGTGGCGTAGATCACCTGGTCCGCGCCGTGGGCGTGTTCCGGCACGCGGAAAGCGGGCGGATACTCGTAGGCCAGCGTGGAAATGGACGTGCCGGGCTTGGGGTCGTAATAGTCGCTGAAGCCCTGTCGCATGAGAGATATATTATGACGCATGGCGGGCCTTACGACAGAGCCTCGGATGGTCCAGACTGTTGTGATGGGTACTGATAACACAAACAGGGAGGGCATGATGCTGGGCAAACAGAAGATCGTAGCTTTTGCGGCGGTCCGCGACCGCGACGCCGCCAGGAAGTTCTATCGCGATACGCTGGGCTTGCGGCTGGTGGGCGAAGATCAGTTCGCATTGGTGTTCGACGCAAATGGAACGACGCTGCGCATCTCGCCCGTGCCGGACTGGACGCCGCCGCAGTTCACCGTGCTGGGCTGGGAAGTGCAGGATATTGTGGCGGCCGTGAAGGATCTCCGGAGCGCGGGCGTCGAGTTCCAGCGCTACCCCTGGATGAAAGACCAGGACGAGATGGGCATCTGGACTTCGCCCAGCGGTCCCGGCGTGGCCGCCGTACACGCCGGCGCGCGGGTAGCGTGGTTCAAGGATCCGGACGGCAATGTACTGAGCGTCGCACAAATGCCGGAATGAGAATGCAGAGGTCAGAAGCAAGAGGGCAGACTGCTTATTCTGATCTGTGATTCCCCTCTAACCCGCTGATTCGACGGGAAGCTGGTTGTGGGGCGGCCAATCTTGGCCGCAGCCGCCTCTCAGGCGGCCAAGCCGGCTGAAAAGCCGGCTGCGGGCACAATTGCCCGCCCCACAATTCGTAGCGGAATCGGTGGTTCTGAGAAGTCACATCCCCGTTCAATCCGGCGTCGCCGGTGGCTGGGCTGACTCCTGACTCCTGACTCCTGACTTCTTTCCCCCGCCTTTTTGCTACCATCGCCTGCATGAGACCGAACGCCGCCATCGCCAAGGCTGTTGCAGCATTTGCCGGGAGGCGTGTGCTGGTCGCCGGCGATCTGATGCTTGACCGCTATTGGTCGGGCGATGTGAATCGCATCTCGCCCGAGGCGCCGGTGCCCATCGTGCGAAAGGTCGGCGCGTTCGGTGTTCCAGGCGGCGCGGCGAATACCGCATGCAATGTGGCCGCGCTGGGCGCGCGGGTTACTCTCTTCGGCGTTACCGGTCGGGACGAGGCGGGCGCGGAGCTGCGCGGCATGCTGTCCCAGCGCGGCATCGATTGCGCGTACCTTTCGATCGCCGCGGGGCGCCCCACCACGGTGAAATTGCGAATCGTGGCGCATGACCAACAGATCGTGCGTATCGACGATGAAGATACCGCGCCGATTCCCGCCAGCCTGAGCGATGAGGTGGTGAAGCGCACCGCGCGCCTGATGCCGCGCGTGGATGCCGTCCTGGTATCGGATTACGCCAAGGGTTTTGCGATCGCCCCGGTGATCGGGGGGATCATCGCCGCGGCCGCGCGGTACGGCAAGCCGGTGGTGGTCGATCCGAAGGGCGCCGATTTCGAGCGCTATCGGGGAGCTACCGTTCTCAAGCCGAATCGGAGTGAACTGGCCCTGCTCACCGGGTTGCCCGCCCGCCATCATGAAGAAACCATGCATGCCGCCAGGCAACTGCTGCGCCGCGCGGGGTCGACGGCCATTGTTGTTACCGAGGGCAAAGATGGGATGACGCTGTTGCGGCCGGAGACGAAGGAGGAGCAATTTCCCAGCTTCGCCCGCGAAGTCTACGATGTGACAGGCGCAGGCGATACCGCCCTGGCCACGCTGGCGGTAGCGCTGGCGGCGGGGGCGCCCCTCGGCGATGCCGTCTGGCTGGCGAACCTGGCGGCGGGCCTCGCGGTTGGCGAATCCGGCACGGTGGCCATCTCCCGCGAGAAACTCGTCACGGCCATGGCCGGGCTGCGCCGGGGCAAGCGCGGCGGCTCCGCATGAAAAAGATTCTCACAAATGACCAGGTGGATGGTTGGGTAGCCGGCCTGCGGAGCGCCGGCCGCAAGTTCGGATACACCTGCGGCGCTTTCGACCTGCTGCATGCCGGCCACGTGGATTACCTGGCCCGCAGCCGCGGCCTGTGCGATGCGCTGCTGGTCGCGGTCAATTCCGATTGGTCGATTCGTCAATACAAGAACCCGCACCGGCCCATCTGCTCCGAACTGGAGAGGATGAGCGTGGTGGCCGCGCTGGAGTCTGTCGATGTGGTAACGATTTTGAACGACGTGCGGCCCCTGGCGCAGATTCAGCGCTGGAAGCCCGATTTCTACATCAAGGGTGGGGACTATAGCGAGCGCGCGCTGCGTTCGGCGGACGCCGTTATGGAATACGGCGGCGAGGTCCTCACTATCCCGGTCAGCCACCAAGTCAGTACCAGCCAGATCGTTGAGCGCATCATGGCCGTGGAGCGGCTGGCGCCGCCTTCACTGCTAAACAACGCTCCACCCAAGGGGCTTGTATTTCTCGATCGCGACGGCACACTGCTCAAAGACAGCCCATACCTGAGCGACCCGCGCGAGGCCGAGTTGTTGCCCGGCGTCGGAGAAGGTCTCGCGGAATTGCAGCGGGCCGGCTACCGGCTCGTCATAGTCACCAATCAACAAGGCATCGGCCTCGGTTATTTCTCCGTGCGCGAATTCATAGCGGTGAATGCCGCGCTGTTTCGCCTGCTGACGCCCTTTGGCGTCACCATCTCGCGGATCTATTATTGCCCGCACTCGGCGGCGGATGCCTGCGACTGCCGCAAACCCGCGCCGGGGTTGCTGTTGCGGGCGATGCGCGAGTTTGAAATGCCGCCCGAGCGCTGCTTCATGGTGGGAGATCGCGATGCCGATGCGATGGCTGGCTCAAGCGCCGGCTGTTGTCCGGTGCTAGTGGGCACGGGCGGTTCTCCGGGACTGTGGCCGCGATTCGCCACTCTCGCCGAGGCGGCTGCGTGGATTTTAAATAGGCCGCCGATGAACGCCGATTAACGCCGATAAGCAATCTGTTTTATCGGCGTTTATCGGCGTTCATCGCCGGATGCGGGAAATCCGCACGTCCGGTTCGACGAGGGGACGGTGAGCCGGCAGATTCCTCTGTTGCTCTCCGTCCTACTCTACCGGCCCTTATTGCTGAGCACTCAAGGCGTCTCGGCGAGCGTGTATTCGAAATCGTACGAATGCTGCCCGTCCGCGATGGTGATCGCCATCGTGCCTGCCAGACCCGCCAACTGCCCGGTGCCGGAGTCCGGCACCACGCTGACGGTCAATTGCGGCGCCCCGCGCGTCATCGTGCCGCTGTGCTGCAGCACGAATGCGCCGCTGCGGCCGTGCAAGCTCCCCGTGACCTGCTCGATCGCGACGTAACCGGCAGAGCCAATGACGCCGGTTACAGCGGTCAGCATCTGGCCACAGCTTGCGGCTTCCAGATCGCCATGGAACTGCTTGCCGATGGACATCCTGCCGACGGCTGGAGCTTGATCGTCGTCCGGCTGAGGAGTCAGCTTCACTTCGAATGTTCCGCTCGCATGCATTGTTTTTTGCCCCACCAAAAATCGCGCTGGCTCGTCATAGTATAAAACATGCACCCGATGCTGCAGGATTTCCGGTACGCACTGCGCATGCTGCGCAAGAACCTCGGCATGACCGTCGTGATCGTGCTGTCCCTGGCGATCGGCGTCGGCGCGAATTCGGCGGTCTTCAGCGTGGTGGATGCGCTCATGCTGCGCCCGCTGCCCTATCCGCAGCCGGAGCGGCTGGCCGCCATATGGCTGCATTCGCCGGGCATCGGCATCTATCGCGACTGGCCGTCTCCGGGCCAGTACATCGACATCCAAAACGAAAACCATTCGTTTGAGGAGATGTCCATCTCGCGGCTCACCAGCTTCACGCTCACCGGACTCGATCGGCCTGAGCGGATCGACGGCATGCGCACTTCGTCCGGACTCTTGCACATGCTGGGCGCGCGCCCGCTGCTGGGCCGCGTGCTGCTGCCGGATGAGGACAAGCCGGGCAAACCACAGGTCGCCATCCTCAGTTACAGGGTCTGGAAGAGGCTGTTCAACTCCGATGCGAAGGTTATCGGGCGCAGTATCGCGCTCAACGGCAATCAGTACACCGTGGCAGGAGTGCTGCTCCCCGAGTTCCGGCTCAACTCGGAGGTGATGCCGGCGGAGGGTCCCATGGACAAAGTGGACGTCTTCCTGCCCTTGCCATTGGGCGCAGACGCCGCGCAGGCGCGCACGGACGAGAACTACAACCTGATGGTGAAGCTGAAGCCCGGCGTGACCGTTCAGCAGGCGCAAGCCGACATCGACATCATTGCCAGCCGCATCCGGCAGAAGGACAAGCGCGACCGCACGTTCGGCATGACCGTGGTCGGCTTGCTCGACCAGGTGGTGGGCGACGTGCGGCGCGCCATGCTGGTGTTGCTCGGATCGGTGGCGCTGGTGTTGCTTAGCGCCTGCGCCAACGTCGCCAATCTGCTGTTGACGCGCGCGGCGGGCCGCGAAAAAGAAGTGGCCATCCGCACGGCTTTGGGCGCGGGATGGCAGCGGCTCGCACGGCAGTTGTTGACCGAAAGCCTCCTGCTGGCGGTGCTGGGCGGAGCGGCCGGCCTGGTGATCGCCCAGGCTAGCCTTTACGTGATGCGCGCCATCAATCCCGGCAACATTCCCCGGCTGGAGGAGATCTCCATCAACGGCTCCGTGCTGCTATTCACGTTCGGAGTCTCCATCTTGGCCGGGCTTTTGTTCGGGCTGGCGCCTGCGTGGCGCGCCATCAAACTGGACCTGAATACGTCCCTGAAGTCCGGCGGACGCAGCGGCCAAACCGATGGCGGCCTGTTGGTGTCGCGGCATCGTCTGCGCGGCCTGCTGGTGGTTTGCGAACTGGCGTTTTCGCTGATGCTTCTGATTGGCGCGGGCTTGCTGATCCGCAGCTTCGTGCGGCTCCAAAATGTGCCGCCCGGATTCGCCGCCGATCATCTACTTTCGATGCAAGTGGCGACCACCGGCCCGAAATATCGCCAGGACAAAGCGGTCGTTGAGTTCTACAAGGAGATTGGCGACCGCATCAGCCATCGGCCCGGTGTAACCGCACAGGGCCAGGTCTCGGTTCTGCCTCTCACTGGCGCGGTAGGTTGGGGAGGCATCAACGTGGAGGGCTACACTCCGCCGCCGGGCCAGGAATTGCAAGTGGACCTGCGGGCGGCCGGCACGGATTACTTTCGCGCCATGAAGATCCCCTTGCTGAAGGGCCGGTATTTCGACGACCACGATTCGAGCGACGGCCAGCAGGTGGCGATTATCGACGAGCAGTTCGCGCAACGCTTCTGGCCGCGGGACAATCCGATCGGCAAGCATCTCTGGTTCGATCCGAAGAAGCCCATGACGATCGCCGGCGTCGTGGGGATGGTCAAGCAGTATGGCCTAGACAGCGGGAGCAAAATCGTGGCCTACTTCCCGCACCAGCAGGCGGCGTCGTACGGCGGGATGTATCTCGTGGCGCGCACCTCCTCGAATCCGGCGGATCTGGCAAACGCCATCGTCCGCGAAATTCACGCCGTCGATGCCGGCGTGCCGGTCTACGACATCCGCACGATGGAGGAGCGCCTGTACGATTCGGTGGCGCGGCAGCGCTTCGCCACCACCATGCTGGGCGCTTTCGCGGCCTTCGCCCTGCTGCTGGCGGCGGTGGGCGTGTACGGCGTGATCTCTTACCTGGTGACGCAGAGCACCCACGATATCGGCGTCCGCATGGCGTTGGGGGCGCGGCCCGCCGACATTCTCGGCCTGGTGGTGCGGCAGGGCATGGTGCTCGCCGCAGTGGGCATCGTGGTGGGCTTGATCGGCTCGGCCGCGCTGACGCGCGTGATGGCCAGCCTGCTGTTCGGGGTGAGCGCCACCGATGCTGTCACGTTCGGTTCGGTGGCGGCGATCCTGGCGGCGGTGGTCTGCGCCGCCACGGTGATTCCAGCGCGCCGCGCCACCGGCGTTGACCCCATGGTGGCGCTGCGCGAGGAGTAGGACAAGCACGAAATCCGCGGACCCGGTGATACAATCGTCGTTTGGGATATGCGAAGGATCTGGCTGCTGGCGCTAGCGGGCGCGCTGGCGGTAACGCTCTCGTCCTGGGGTAAGAAGAAAAAAGAGGAAGAGACGCAGGTCCTGCAGGTTCCTAAAGATCCCCCCAGCGCGCTTACGGCCGAGACCCGCCGGCTGGTATTTCACGTCACACCGCTTTCGGCCAAGGGACTCCTTTCCCAACAGACACGCGATGCCCTGAAGTGGCTGCTGCACTCCACCAACGGCGCAACGGTGGTGAAGCTGCGCGCGTTCGTGGCCGGCAGCGGCGATCTGCGCCGCGTGCGCGAGTTGGTCAGCGAGACCTTCACTGAACACAGGCTGGCGCTGCCGGTGCTGAGCGTGGTGCAGGTGGGCGCACTACCGCTGGAGGCCGCGCAGGTAGTGATGGAATCCACCGCGGTGGCCAAGAAGGACGTCAGCCAGTATGGACTGGTGTACATCTCGGGGCAGGGGGCATCGTCGGGCCAGCCGCTCGATCCGGTGCTGCCGCTGGTGGAGCAATCGCTGGCAAGCCTGGCGACGGCCGTGAAGGCGGCGGGCTCCGAGCCGGGCGACGTGGCGCGCATCACTTGTTTCCTGAGCTCGCTCGACCGGTATGCGGAGGTGCGCCGGCTGGTGGAGTCCAGTTACTCCGCCGCGGCGCTGAATTTCGTGCAGGTGCAGCGGGCGCCGGCGCGCGCCGTGGCCGAGTGCGAGGCCGTGGCCAGGCTGCGGTGGAATACGGGCACGGCGATTCACATGCTGAATCCGGAGGGACTGGCGCAATCGCCCCAGACTTCCCAGATTGCCCTCATCGGCGCGCCGAAGGTCATTCTGACCGGCAGCCAGGAGGCTTTCGGATTCCAGGATGCGGACGCGCGGCTGGCCTTCGAGCGCCTGCAGAAATCGCTCTCGCAGGAGGGCGGTTCCCTGCGGGAGGTGGTCTTCGCGAGCCTGTATCCGCTGTCGTCCAGAATATCGGACCAGGTACGCAGGATTCGCGGGGAATTCTACAACGGGGAGCGTCCGCCGGCGGGGACCATGCTGCCGTTCCAAGGCCTGCCTTCGATGGACGCGGGATTCGCCGTGGACGTAGTCGCGGTGAAAGAATAGGTTGGAATGCTCAAGACCACGGTTACATTCGGTGAGATCATGCTGCGGCTGGCGCCGCCCGGATTCGAACGCTTCCTGCAGTCGCCACAATTCGTGGCAACCTTTGGAGGCGGCGAAGCGAATGTAGCCGTGGCGCTGGCGACCTTCGGCCTCGCCGCGCGTTATGTGACGCTGCTGCCCCCGGACCACCCCATCGCCGATGCGGTGGTGGGGGAGCTGCGGCGATTCGGCGTGGACACCTCGCAGATCGTGCGCGCGCGCGGGCGCATGCCGGTCTATTACGTGGAGACGGGCGCGAATCAGCGGGCTTCCAAGGTGGTCTACGACCGCGACTACAGCTCCGTGGCGCTGGCCAAACCGGGCGATATCGATTGGAACGCGGCATTTGAGGGCGCCGGCTGGTTTCATGTGACGGGGATCACGCCGGCCCTCAGCGCCACCGCGGCCGGCCTGGCGCTCGAGGCGGTGCGCGCCGCGCGGGAAAAGGGCATCACCGTATCCTGCGATCTCAATTACCGCAAGAACTTGTGGAAGTGGGGCAAACCCGCCAGCGAGGTGATGCGCGAGCTGATGCGCTTCGTCGACGTGGCCATCGCCAACGAGGAAGATTGCCAGATGGCGCTCGCCATCGCCGCCTCGGTGGACGTGCATGCAGGCAAGCTGGACCCCGCACATTATGCCGCGCTCACCGCCAAGGTGCTGGCGGAGTTTCCCAACCTGAGGACGATCGCGGTGACCCTGCGGGAATCCAGAAGCGCTTCGCACAACGGTTGGTCGGCGTGCCTTAACGACGGCCGGAACTTCCTGCTGAGCCGGCATTACGAGATCACCCACATTGTCGACCGGGTGGGCGGCGGCGACGCCTTTGCGGGCGGGCTGATTTATGGCTTGCAGACGCTCGAGAGTCCCCAGGAGGCGCTCGAATTCGCGGTGGCCGCGAGTTGTTTGAAACACTCCATCCCAGGGGATTTCAACCGGTTCAGCGTCGCGGAGGTGCGGCAGTTGCTCGCCGGCGGCGGGTCCGGGCGGGTCCAGCGGTAGGGGGATGCCGGCTTGATTCTGGTGACCGGATCCGATGGCTTCCTCGGCCGGTCCGTGTGCGCGCAACTGCGGCGGGAGAACCTCGACTTCATTGGTGTGGACCGGCGCTCGCAGGACCCTTGCGATGTGACCAGCCAAGAGGCGCTCGACCGGCTATTCCGGACGCATCCCATCGATGCGGTCATTCATCTGGCCGCCATGCTTCCTTCGGCCTGCCGGCGGAATCCGGCTGCGGCGACCCGCGTCAACGTTTTGGGTAGTGCGAACCTGCTGGAGTCAGCCGCCGGGTTCGGCGTCAAGCGCTTCGTGTTTGGAAGCTCGATCAGCGTGTACCGCTCCGCGCAAGAAGGCGTGGACATCTATGGCGCCGGAAAGCGATACATCGAAACTTATGGACAAGTCTTGGCCGGCGGCACAAGCCTTACGTTTGCCGCACTGAGGATGGCGACGGTGGTGGGCCCGGGGGCGCGCCACACAGCTTCGCGCTGGAGGTCGGAAATCTTCGAAGCATTGGGCAGTGGTGTGAGGCGGCGCATCGCGATTCCGTTTAGCGCGGACGCCATCCTGTCGCTGGTGCACGTCGAAGACGCGGCCCGCATGTTGATCTTGCTTGCCACTCGGGCGGATATCCCGTCTCCGGTCTACGACACTCCCAGCGAAAACTGGCGGATGGGGGATCTGAAGGAGGTAATCGAAGCTTCGGACGGCAACCTAAGCGTCGAATTCGACGATACCGGCCAGCCAGCCGCCCCGCCTTTGGCGGATGGCGCAAGGTTCGTTCGCAACTTCGCCTGGCAGGCGCCGCCTCTCACGGACCGGCTGGGAAGAAGAAGTCAGGAGCCAGGAGTCAGGAGACAGAAGGCCTAAGCATCGGCGCAAGAACTAATTGGCAGTGGATGGAGCTATGGTGTAGTTCCACTTTGGGAGGGTCGTGTGCCGGGTGATTCGGAGTTCGCGTAACCTTTGGGCAGACGGTTTGACTTTGA
>Ga0181536_10001937_pt1 | contig 23966 bp, 38 predicted proteins | sample PEATcosm2014_Bin_41_FD_121105 | JGI IMG/M metagenome (GOLD analysis project Ga0181536, IMG submission 121105) | Peatland microbial communities from MTU Mesocosm Facility, Houghton, MI, USA - PEATcosm2014_Bin17_60_metaG | ecosystem: Environmental > Terrestrial > Soil > Wetlands > Peat | place...
AGCGATTCACCCATCCCTCCGGGTCCTCGCACGCCCTGGCCTCGCGCACCGCCGCGTCGAGCACCTTCTGCTCAAGCGCCCGGATGTGCGCGACATCCGGTGACGGCGTCGCCATGTACTCGACGAGCTCGAGCGCCGCCCTCCGGGGGTTCACGAAGGGCTGATTTGACTTGCTTTCGGGGTTTGCTGCTAGATTGGTCATGTTCGGGCGCTCCTATCGCCTGGACCGAGACCCCCGGCGCTAGTGACGCGCGGGGTTTTTTCTTTTTGTCCGAAGCGTTGGACGAACCTACGCCCGGTTCGGCACAGTGATCAAGATCGTTGCGCGGACGACCTTCAAACGTGCAGGAAAGCCGCGCGTTCAGCGCCTCAGGTCGCGAACCCTTTCACGTCGAAGAAGACACAGAAGTCGTTGGGGCCCGCGCCCGCGTTCGTCACCGTCACCGTCACCGTCTCGCCCGCGACGCCGGCCGGCTTCGATGCCCAGTATTTCGCGATGTAAGGGAGTTGCTGCTCCGCCGTGAGCTCGAGGCCTAACCCGTCTTCGTCGTCGTGGCTTTCGCCGCCGCGGCCGCGGTCGCCGCTGCGACCCGTCCGCGTAGGCCGAGCCCCGCGGCCGTCTGCGCTCGCGTTAGGGCAGGCGAGGGAGGCGCCGAGAGGACGGCGACCACTTCGGGCTCCGCCGCCGAGAGTCGGCCCTCGAGCGGCGCGCCCGCGACACGCACACTGGCCTCGGCGCCTAGCCTCGTCGCCTGGGGCGTGGGCGTGACGTTCGCGCCGGAGGCGTCGAGGCCGACCCAAAGCACGTCGACCGCGTGCGAGAGAAGCGGAGGCTTTCCCGCGGGCGTCGGAAGGGCGCGCGTCGTGACGGTCACGCCGATCGCCTGGATTGCGGCGATCGTCGGAGCCAGGGCCTTGGGAGCGGGGAGATTCGTACTCATGGGAGATCCTCTCAGTCGATGAAGCACTTGTAGAGATCGGTTTGCCAGTCCTCCACCGAGCCCGATCCGGCGCCGATGGCCGAAGCATCGATCGTGATCTCGACGTCGGAGCCGACTCCCACAGCGGAGATGATCGCGCCGAGCATCGAAGCTTGCGAGCCGCTCGACGCGGCCGCGTCCAAGGCGAAGAAGTCGACGGTCACGACGCCCGCGATCGTGCGAAGACGAAGATCCCAGGTCGAGTAGTAGGTATCGCCCACGGTGCCGCTCGTGCCGACGGTGACGAGGCGTCCGAGGATGGACACCTTGCCGCGAAAAGACCCGTTTTCGAGCGGGATCGTCATCGTGATGGCGTTTCCTCCTCCGATGACGATCGGCCCCGTGCGCCCGTAGGCGCGCTCGCAGATCTCGTCGCCCGCTTGCGTATTGTGCGAGCCGAGGCCGCACGGCGCGACGGCCGACCGTGCTCCGTTGCCGAGGCCGCCCGCGCCGCCCGTACCGCAAAAGACGAGGCCTTGCGGCTCGCCGTCCGTCCTCGTGTCCGTCCAGAGGTAGCCCGCGCCCTTGTTCAAGGAGCTTTGCGGGTTCACGTTCGTCACGGCGTTTAGGATGCCTATGATCTGCTCACCCGGGAAAAAGTCGGTCGAGTAGAGGCTTGTGAAGATCGCGAGGTTCGAGCTCCCTTGAACCGCGATGCACACCTGATCCGGCGTGCCCGCGGCGCCGCCGCACTGGATGAAGTCGGCGCCCGCCACTTGAAGATGCAGCGCAAAGCCAAGGCCGCTCGTCGGCGCGTTCAGCCACGTCTGAGTATCGCTCGCGCGGAGCGACGTCAGGCTCGTAAAGCCCGTGCCGATGTTCGAGCCGACAAAAAGCCACGTCGAATCCGAGCCCGGGCCCTCGCCAAGCGTGAAGGGGACGCCGACCGGACCCATGCTCGCGTTCTGGAAGCCGTAGAGCGTCCCATAGGCATCGAAGCCCGAGACGTAGTTTCCCAACACGGCGAAGCGGAGATCGCCCGTGCCCGCGTCGCGGTACATGCCCGTACCGGGGGCGGCGACGAAGGAGTACGGCGGCGCCGCGGGCGTGCCGTCCGATCCAATGTGGGGATCGGCTGGACCGTCCGCGACCGTCCCGTGATAGAGCGTGCTCGTCATCGGCGGAACGACGTCGGGCCGATCCCACGCCACGAAGGCGCCGGCGATGCCGCTGATCTCGTTGCCCGTCGTCAAAGGCGACGTCGAAAATTCCGCCGTCATGTTCGTGCAGACGAGGGCGCCGCCGTTCGTGACGTTCACGACGCCCACCGTCGGAGCGTTCGTGTTGTCGAGCGCGCCCGAGTCGAGCTCCAAGGCGACGACGACACCCGCGGCCACTTGAAGCGCGGGAACGAGCGCCCCCACCTGAAGCACGATCTTCGAGTAGCGCGAGAGGTAGAGCGAGGCGCCGTTCGCGATCGTCAAAGCCGCCGTGGTCACGCAGGCGCAATCAACTTGGAGGCCCTCGATCGCTTGGAGCTCCTCGAGCGTCCCGCCGTCGTCGACCGCCAGGGCGTCAAGGCCGACGTTGAAAGCGGCGAGCGTCAAAACACCCTGGCCGTTCCATGCCCCCGCGGGAACGGTTGCCGGCGCCATCGATGAATCGACATAGATCGTCGTCGTGTCGTTGGTCGCCAGAGCGGCCGCAAAGGCCGTCGCCCATGTCGTGTAGACGTTGCCACCCGCGACGCCGCCCGGACGAAAGACGATGCCGTCCAGTTCGCTCGAGGCGCCGACGGGACTCCAAGTGATCCCTCCGGCGCCGTCGGCCGTCGCGACGGTCCCGAGAGCCGCCGAGCCGCTCGAGGCGCTCGTTACGGTGGAGGTTCGGGAATTGACCGTCGTGCCGAGCATGAGCGTCGACACGAGATCGGGGTTCGTGTCGTCGTGCTCGTAGATGACGGTCGAGCCGACGGCGCCGCCGATCTCGTTTCCCGTGTCGAGGAAGGAGAAGTTAAAGCCGTTGCACTGGACGTAAAGCGTTGCGGTCGTGCCGGCGCCGATGAAGAGTGTTGCGACCGTCGGCGCCAGGGAGTTGTCGAGCGAACCCATGCGCGCGATCATCGCGAAGCCGAAGCCCAAGCCGCCCGCGATCGCGATGGCCGGGACAAGGGCGCCCGTGTTCAGAAAGATCGAGCCGAAGTCGAGAAGCTCGAAAGCCTGATTCGGCGAGAAGGTAAACGCCGACGTCGTCACGCAGTCGCAGAGCACGTCGAGCGCGCGCACTCCGATCCAGTTCTTGAGCACGGCGCCGTCGGCCAGCTCGAGCGTATTCTGGTCGGGCGCATAGCCCGCGAGCAGCGCCGCCGTCTCACCGTCCCACGTCCCCGCGGGCACCGGGGCGGGAGAGACGATCGAATCGTCCACGCGTACCGTGGCGGCCCCATGCACCGCGGCCACTTGAGCCATCGTCGTGGCCCAGGTCGTGTAGACGTTTCCGCCCGCCACGCCACCCGGACGGAAGATGATGACGTTGGTCGTGGAAGCGACGGGAGCGCCGCCTCCCGAGCAGCACGTCCCCTCCCACCCGTACGCGATTGCCGTGCACGCGATCTGAGGCGTGCCCGGCGTCGAGGCCAGGCCGCTCACGATCTCGACGTCGAAGCCGTCGGCCGCCGCGCTCGAGCTGAAGCGCTGCGTGGCTTGCGTCACCGCGACGGCACCCGCGAAGGAGTTCACGAGGTAGCGCCCCGCGTCCACCGTCTTGGCGTAAATGTTGATGGTCGCGCCGCCGAGGTTCGGATCGCCGTACGTGTTGATGTAAACGTCGACGTTCGTGTGCGGGTGGTTGGTGCCGACCAGGAGCACCGGCACGTTCGGGGTCGTGACGACCGACAGCGCCCAGCGCTCCTCGAACCCCGCGTCGTTGCGGTCGTCGCCGTCGTACTTGTTCGTTCCCTGGGTCGGGTTTACGCCCGTGTCGTCGCGCACCATCTCAGCTCCGCTCCCGTCCGTGCGCGTACGCGGCCACCTGGGGCGCACCGTTCGGGAACGCGGGCGGCGCCGCGACGTTCAAGAGGAGCCCGATCGCAACGTCCCATTCCCTCGCCGCCATGCACACCGCAAGGCGCTGCGTCCCCGTGTTGCCGAGCGTCAGCTTGCCCGCGAGGTAGCGAAAGTTCTGCCCCATCGCGTAGATCCGAAGCTCGTAGGTGTTCGCGGGGAGCACGTTGCCCTTCGGGTCGTAGTACGCGTCGCACGCGCTCGAGTAGCCCCCCGAGAGACGCAGGATCGACACCTCCTGCCCCGCCTTCGTGAACGTGCCCGCCGCCACCTGGTCGGCACGCACCCACGGAACCATCCCCGGCCCCCGCGGGACTCTGTCTCTCGCGAGCGTTCCCACGACTGCGTCGAGCTCCTTGCGCGCGCCGCGCGCGTTAGTCCGTGATGGGGGGGCTGCTCGTGTTGACGTACCAGAGCGTCACGTCGGCCACCACCGTGGCGTTGCCGCCCACGTACTGAATGAACACCTGGTAAGGCACGCTCTGCCGGATCGGCGCCATGATGCGCGCCCCCGACCCGGCCGCGCCCACCTTCTGGATCTGGTCGAAGGTGACGAAGCCGGTCCCTTGCTGTCCCGTCTGGAAGACGGAAGTGCTCCCGTTGATGACGAGCGCGAGAGAGGTCGTCGCGAGGTCGGCCGCCGTGCCGCTCTGCACGCTCGCGCTCACCGCGACGAGGTAGCCGTCGCAGATGAACTTCGCTTGCTGGCCCGCCGACGTGGTGTTCTGGTCGACCGTGACGTTCGGAATCGTCACGCCGCCGTCGGGGTAGAGGTCGAGCCCCGGCACGAACACGCGCGAAATCGCCTGCCTCGCCCGCGAAAACATTTCGAAGGCGAAACTCACGGACTTGGGGAGCCCGTTTCCCGTACTCGGCACCGTCACGACTCAAGGTCCTTTCGCCCACCTGCGCGGTGCGGCTCGCGGCCCTCAGCGGGCGATGTCTCTTAGGTGAGGTAGAACGGCACGTGCTCGAGACAGACGAGGTAGTCGACGAAGACGCTCGTCGCTGCCGGGTGCGTCCAGGCCGAGGGCGCGCCGTTGTAGGTCGTGCCCGCCGCGCCGGCCGCGCGGTCGGCCGAGACTTCGTTAGACAGTTGCTGCACCGTCGCGAAGTTCTGGAGGCTCACCGTGAAGTTCGCCGCGTTGCCGGCGCCCGGAGGCATCCACACGATCGCCCGGGGAAGGCGCACGGTGTTGCCCGCGATGGGCGCACCGTTGCTCATGCCGCCGATCCCCTTCGCGAACTGCTCGTAGAGGTTCGGGTTGACGATGTTGCTCTCGCTGATGCCCGTGATTCCGCCCCACCCGGGCGACATGTCCGGGGTTCCGAGCTGGTACTTGGTCGGCCCCACCGCCGCCGTCACCGCCGTCACCTGCGACAGCGCCTTCGCCAGCACCGGATCGGACTGCGCCTCGAGGAAGATCGACACGCCCCGGATGAGCACATACTCCGAGTTGATGGTCTGCCCCGCGTTCTGCAGCGACGTGTCCGCGGGCGTCGCGTTCAGGGGGAGGCCGGCCGTCACGGCCGACCCGCCCACGCCGTAGTTGAACGCCACGACCGTCTGAAGCCCGACCGTGTACACGAACGGCGTGGCCGAGACGGTCGTCGTGAACCGCACGCGCGAGAAGTAGAAGTTCCACTGAGGCTGACTCTCCCCCGCGAGCGCGTTGTCGATGAGGAAGATCTCGTCACGCGAGAGAGAAGGTCCGTAGGAGGCAACGCCGAGGCTCATGTGTCTTTCTCCGTGGGGCCGTGCCCCGCTTCAGTGGAAACGTTTCGGGGGTCGGGGGCCGCTCAGCGCATGCCCATGTTGCGGAGCCGGCGCGCCGCTGCCATCAGCGCCGCGTTCGTGTGCACCGGGAGAGAGTCCCCCGGGCCGTTGACCGCGCGCAGCGGAAGCCGGTCGCCCGGCCCGTTGACCGCGCTCGTCGTGGGCGGGTTCGTGCTGGGCGACTGGTTCGCCTGGTAGGCCGCCACCTCCGACGTCGCGAACTGCGCGAGGCCCGTGCCGACCGCGCCCGCCGCGATGCCGGCGCCGATCTCGGGGCTCCCCATCATGCCGACGAGCAGCCCCGCCGCCACGCCGATGCCCGCGCCGGCCGCCGCCTGCGCGTTGCCCGTGATGGTCGACTGAAACGCGAGGCCACCGTAGATGGCCGCCGCGCCGAGCCCGCCCGCGAGCGCTCCGACGAGGAGGCCGCCGATGCCCGCGCCGCCCGGGTTTCTACGTCGCCGCATGTGGTGACTACGGTGCCGACGAGGGTTTGAGCGACGACTCCTGCGCCGCATCGGAGCCGCCGCCGTGTGCCGGTGCCGGCGCTTGGGGTTCGAGCGACGAGCCTTGCGGCGGCGAGTCCTGCGACGCTTTCGTGCCATCTTGCGATCTCCCTTGGGCGCGTGGCCGGGGTTCACGACTCGAATCGGAACGGCCATCGCCTTGCAGGATACAAGGATGCAGCCTGCACGCAAGGGGGTTGCACCCGGCTAGTATTCCAAAGGTGAGCCGACCCGATGACGACCGCCGCGACTGTCACGATCTACTCGGACGGCTGCGCCTCTCCGGCGTCGAGCCGCTCCTCTTCGATCTCTGCGAAATCCTCGTGCGCAGACTCGACCGCCTCGAGCGGGGCACCGGCTTCCCCGGTGACGACGAGACGCCCACGAAACCGAACCGGCCGAGCTCCCAGACGATGGGAGCGGTCAAAAAGGAAGAATGAGCGCGTCCGGTCCGAACCACGACGCGAGCAGGTAGCGCGCTCCCGCCGCCAGTAACGCAATCGCCACCGCCGCCGCCACCGCGATCCGGGACGACGCCAGCGGGCCACGCTCAGAGCTTGAGTCCACGGCGCGACGTCCTTGACGACGGGTGACGCTTGGCCGCGAGCCGGTCCGCCCTCGGCAACCGGTCCGCGGTCACGTCCTGGGCGCCCCCCTCGTCGACCGTCCGCGCGATCTGGTAGTCGGCGCCGCCCGCCTCGGCCGTCGTGAACGGGCTCGGTGGCTTGTCCAAGTAGCTGAACGGCGCTTCGCCCTCGGGGTCGAAGAACGAGGGGAGCACGAAGTCGCTCACGCTCACCGTGGACCCGCCCGAGATCTTCACGTCGTAGCAGTACGCCTCGACGGCGTCGCACATCTCCCGCGCGTACTCGGTCCCCTGGCCGTTGTCGGCCCACTGGTTCGCGCCCGGATCGCCGAGCGTCTCAAGCACCTCGTGCGAGACAACGACCGACAGCGAGAAGGCACCCGACGTCAGCGCGGGAAGCCCGTCGCGAAAGACGTAGACGCCGTCGTCATCGTGGTAGCCCGCCGCGCCTTGCACATCCGAGCTCGCCCGGATGTACACCGGCACGTCCGGCGACCCCTGCCCCGGCGCCGCCCCCGTCACCACCTTGACCGGCACGCCGCCCGGCGCGCCCCAGACCGGCGCGTAGTGCGTCGCGATCTGTGTCTGCACCGCCTCGGCAATCTGCGCTAGCACGGCCGGCGTCACGTCCGGTCCCGCGTTGTCATCCACCAGTACGAAGGTTTGGATCGGTTTCATGCGCCGAGGATAGCTCCGTGTTGAGGGTCTGTCCCTTGTAAGCGCCGACGGCGCGCGCGAGCTCGTCGGCCTCCTCCGCGCGCGACTGCATCGCCTCGGCGATCGCGACGACCGCCTCGCACCCCACCCGGAGGATGCTCGTCAGCTCCGCGAGGTCGGTGTGCACCTCGGCCAGATGGTCCAGGATCGCCTGCCCGAGCTCGACGCCCGCCGCGGGAACATCCTCAGCACTCACCCGACGATCCCGCGATCGTCGACCTTGTAGCCGCCCGTCCTGCTCGTCTTCGCGATGAGGAGCTCGCCCTCGCCGTTGACGACAAGCACCGTCCCGCCCTTGAACGTGTGCACGTAGATCGACCGGCCGTCCTTGCCTTTGGCCGTCACGTACTCGATCTTGTGCAGCTGCCCGAGCACCGCATAGGGGCCCTTCAGCTTGGCCGCCCACATTTGCTTGGGCACGAGGCTGCGCGGCGGCACGTCCCAATGCAGCCGGCGAAAGAGCTCGACCGCGCGCGGGTCGCCCGCCTCGTTCTTTCGCTTCTTCTTCCGCTGGTACTTCGTGTGCTCGCCGCGCGTCCGGTCGCCCTTGCGCGTCCTTCGGCTCGGCGCCTCGAGGCGCTTTCGCGCCCGCTCGTCGCTCAGGCGCCGCTCGCGGTCCGCCTTGCTCTCGAAAAGGCCGCCCGCGTTACGGCGGCGCGCCTTCTTCCTTCGCTTCGGATTCGTTCGTCCCATCGCCGCGCACCTGTCCTTCACCCTGAAACGATAGGGAGGCTCACAAGGGACCGACACCGAGACGCCCCGCGCCTGCGCCTTCAAAAGCCCCCTGATTTTCTTCTCGCTCACCCGCTCGAGCGACTCGTACACCTCGCCCGGGTGCTCGTGCACGTACTCGCGAAACGCCGTGAGCCTTTGCTCGGGCGTCCCCCGAAACCGCGCTTTGGTCCGGTCCCACAACGCGAGCTCGTGCGGGTCAAGGTTCACCTCGACCGCTTCGTCGCGCTCCCTTCGATGCTCCCACCCGCGCCGCGATCCGAGGCTCCGCGCCGCGCTCGTCTCAGGATTTCGGAGGGTCCGCAAGGGACGACGCGCACCGGGACGGTAGCGACACTTCACGCACGCACAGACGACGCAGGGACGAGCTCGCATAAGTAGCCTCTACCTAGACGCTACTTTCCCACCGAGGCCGGCGCGGACGCAAGGTGCGCCGCGTAGTCGCGGATCGCGAGCGTCGCCACCGCCGTGACCACGACCAGGAGCACGCCGCCCACCACGATCTTTGCGACGCCCGAGCCCCAGCGCTTGAGCCCCTTCCACGTCGCCGCTTCCTGGTAGGTGTTCCACTCCTCAAAGCTCGTCGGCGCGCGCCGCGTCCCGTGCTGCGTGATGATCTCGAGCTCCTCGAGGTTGCCGCCGCCCGCGTGGTTCTGGACGTGCGACTCAATCAGCCCGATCGCCCGGAGCACCCGCCCCTCGAGCCGGTCGATCTTCGCGTCGGTCGCCTGCGAGCGCTCCTCGCACCGCAGAAGCGCATTCGACGCCTCCCTCGCGAGACGTTCCCAAGCCTCCACGGGCTACCACGCCCGGTTCAGACGACGGCGACGGGACAAGGTCCCGATCCCGTACCCGCTCATGCTCGTCTGGGGCGTCGCGTTGTCCGTCGGCGACGCGGGGGGCGTCACGTCGTCGGGCGTGCCCGGAGGAGGAACGACGGGCGAGCTCGGGGGCTGCGTCTGCGCGTTGTTCCAGATCATCACGCCCACCACGCCCGTCACGAGCACCCCGCCCACCGCCAAACCGATTTCCCACGCTTTCATCGCTTCATTCTCCTCGGTTGATTCGGACGGGTCGTCTTGTGCGTCCAGTGGTGCCGCATCGCGCCCAGCACGCCCCCCGTCGGCGTGGGGTTCGGAATGGGGTTGTCGCTCGGCGTGCTCGAGCCCGAGCTCGCGATCTTCACGATGACGAGCGTCGCCGCGAGCGCCACCGCGCCCCCGATCATCGCCCCGACCACCGCGGGGCCGACCCACGCGTCCGAGGCCACGTCAGTACCCCTTCAGCTGCCAGGAGATGCCGTAGCCCTGCCTCGCGCGCTCCCTCGCCTTGAACAGCGGCGACGCCGCGCGCACCGCCGACGGGATCCTCTGCGGAAAGCCGCCCGTGTCCCCCGGGTTACTGCCCCGCGTGTAGCCGAGACTCCCGCCCACGCTCCCCACGCGCAGCCCCGCCGTCGTCTGTCCCTGCGCGCCCTGCGCGCCCGGCTGCCCCGTCTGCGTCGACGCCTGCGAGATCTGCACGCTCGCCACCGCCGCGAGCGCCGCGCCGCCCAAGATGCCCACCCACTCGAGCACCTCGGCCGCCGTCCCGTGGTCGCCGAGCGACGCGCCGCCCGACCCGAAGATCCCGATCGCCGTCAAGCCGAGCGCCCCGAGCAGCGCCGGCCCCCCGGGGCTCTGCCACAAGGACGAGAGCCCCTGGGCCGTCGTCGCCTGCTGTAGCTGCGCCGCCGTCGTCGCGGTCGAGCTCGAGCTCGAGCTCGTGAACTGCCCCACCCCCGCCATGAGCGCCGACGCGGCGCGCCCGTGGTAGTTGCGCGACGGTCGCACAATGTGGAGCGGCGAGTAGCCCGCGCGATGGGGAGGCACGTCGCGACCTGGTCGTCTCATCGGATGATCACCGCTCCCAATCGGTCCAACGTCTCCGGGTCGAAAGCCCCCGTCACGGGGAGCCCCTGGTCCGCCTGAAACGCCGTCAGCCACTCGAGGCCCCCGTACCCCGCCATGACGAGCGCCGCGTCGACCTCGTCCTGCACCGCGGGATCGTCCTCCACCGGAGCGGGTCCCGCCCCGATGAAGCCCGACACGAGATGCACAGGATAACGCACGACTGCGCGCCTACTTCAGTGCGAGGTAGGCGCCCGCCCCGACCACCGCCGTGCCGACCGCCGCCCACGCGAGCGCCGAGGAGTTCGACAGCTGCCCGTTGTCGTACGCCCAGAGCCCCGAGCTACCGGCGATGTTCGTCCAGGTACCGCCCGACCAGCCGCTCGGATCGACCGACGGGGGGCCTTGCACACCCGTGTAACCGGAGTTCGGCCCCGTCCCGAGCGCCGGCCACGGACCATCCGCGAGCGATTGGCCGTTCTCCCACGTCGTGATCTGGTAGGGCGCCCCGAGCGACACCGTCGGGACCGGACCGTTCGGCCCCATCACGAGCATGATGTTGCCGACGGGCAGCGGGCACCACACCCACCGCGTCGCCTGCATCTTCTGCCCCTTGCCGGGATTGGTGGAATCCTGGATCGCCCAGAAGCCCGATCCCGGCGCGTTGCCCGGAGGGGCGAGGTTCGATGGGATGCTTCGGTCGGGCGGGGACGCCGACGAAATGAACCACATGCCGTTGACGTACGTGGGAGCCGCCAGAGTCGTCATCACGCCACCTTCCTCGCGCTCTTGAGCGCCGAAACGAGAAGTCTTCCGAAGCCCGCCACCGGCGCCACCGTGCGCGCCGTCCACTCGCTCACCTGGCGCGCCCCCTCGATGAAAAACGTCGTCAGCTCGAGCACCGTCAAGTGCTCGGCGATCTTCTGTCCGCCGTCCCAGAGCTCGACGCCCCGGCCACGGCGAAGCACGAGACGCAGGCGCCGCATCAGCGCCCCTTCTTCTTTGCGATCGCGTAGAGCAGGCCGCCCACCGCGAGCGCACCGCCCGCGTAGACGTACCAGGGGATCCCGCTCGGCGTCGTCGCGGTCCCCGGGGGCTGCGTGTTCGAACCGCTGCCGCCGCTCGACGGCTGCACCGCTTGCCCGGGATTCGACTGAGGGTTCGTCAAGGAAGGCTGGTCGCCCGATAAGACGTCCTGGCTCGTCGCTTCACCCGGCACGCTCGATTGCCCGCCGCCGTCGTCCAAGATGCCGCCCGCGTCGACTCCCTCGCCCGTCGAGGCCGACCCGAGACTGCCGTCGCCCGCGTTGACGAACTGCCCGATCGGAATCGGACGCCGAAGCCTCGGGTGCACCATGCGCAACGCTCGCGACATTTCCTAGCCTCCTCGGGCTCGACTGCTCAAAGAAGATACTTGTAGGCTGCAAGCCCCGCAAGGCCGACGCCCAGAGCCCCCGCGGCGACCGCTCCCGTGCTCGGCCCGGAGCTCTGCCCCTTCTTGGCCATGGCCGCGAGCGCTGCCCCAAACGACGGCGTCGCGCCGGACGCCCCGAACGCTGGCGCACTCGCCGGATCACTCGCCGACGGCGTGGCCGGCGCGATCGTCGTCTTCAGCGGGGTCTTGGCGCTCACCGTCTCCGACTTCGCCAGCGCTATCACGTCCTCCACCATCTGACGGCACACGTAGGGGACCACGTGGTTGTTTTGCTGGTAGATCGCGCTCTGCTGGAAGAGGAGCTCGGAAAGGATCGCGCGCGTCGAGGCGCCAATCGCAAGCATCCCAAGCCACGTCGTCAGCATGACGAGCGCCTCGAGGTTGTAGAGGATCGTGGAGTTGGTTCCGTACGTGTCCTGGAACGCGTAGAGGTCCGCACAGAAGTACATGGGGTCCGGACGACGCGCGAGCGCCTGGGCTTGGATCTGCGCGATGGAGAGCACCTGGCCGTTGCTGTTCACGGGCTCCGTATCGCTCTGCCAGAGCTGCGCCAGCTGGCTCAGCGGCGGAATCGGCGAGAGGTATTCGTTCTGAACACACCCCGCGATCTGATCCGGGAAGCCCCACTCGAATGCCGCCGACGAGCAGAGCGGGCCGCAGTAGCCCGCGAACCCGTCGGCGGTCAGGGTCCCGTTCTTCATCGCCGACGACGGGTAGCTGTTGTTCTGCACCGAGCCGTTCTTGATGGAGTTCCATCCCCACTGCCCCGCCTGAAACGCCGCCGCCGTCGCCAGGATCGCGTTGATGCCCGTCTGCGAGGAGTACTTTCCATACGCCGTGAACGCGAGGTCGAGCGCCTCGACCGTCGTGATGAGGTCCTGGCAGCTCTGCACGATCATCGTGTAGAGCGTCGAGGCGCGCTTCGTCGTGCCGACCGGGTACTTGAACACGAGATAGTCCCAGAGACTCGCGCCCTGCGCCCTCTGCGTCAGTCGCCCCGTGTTGCCCGCCTGCACCCACTGTTGACGAAGCGAGTAAAGCGACGTCGCCGCCCGGCTCGGCTCGAGTACGACGCCCTGGTAGCCCTCGAAACTCTCGGAGATGAGCTGCCCGGCCGTGATGACCGCTCCGATCGCTGCGCCCCACGGTCCCCCGACCGCCGCGCCGGCCGCGATGCTCTGCGCTCCCTGAAGGAGCGTTCGCGCCGCCTGCGCCCCCTGCCCCGTTCCCGTGATGAGACTCTCGGCCAACGTCACCCCCGCACCGAGGAGCGATTGCAGCTGGCTCGCGTTCGGGGGGATAGAGGCCGTGGCAGCCTTCGCCGTGTTGAACATGGATTGCGCTTGCCCGAGCTGCGTCGCCCCCGAGCTCAGAGATCCAAGCGTCCCCGCCTGGGGAATCGGCCACGTCGCCGACGCGTCGGCCATGACGCTACCTCCGAAGCCGCGCGAGCCACGGCCAGGTGAACCACAGCGCCGAGCCGACCACCGCCGCCACCGTCAGCGCCTTGACCGTGTCCGCGCTCGGCGGAAAGAGGTTTGACAGAAACGATCCCGGCGTCGCGGGCGACAGCGTCGGCAGCGTCGTGCTCGGACACGCCGCTTGGATGATGTTGTACCAGGCCGCCGCCTTGCCCTGGTACTGGCTGATGGTGTCGGTGTTCCACCAGAGCCCTTGGAAGGAGTCGCCGAAGAGGCTCGACGCGTCCGCGTTCTGCGCCTTCTGATAGAAGGCCTCCCACGCGATGTAGTCCTCCTGAAACTGCGCCAGCTGCGCCGCCGCGAGGCCGTTGCCTTGGTTCGTACTCTGCGACGACGTCGGCGTCCCCGTCTGCCCCGTCGAGCACGAGACCACGCTCGAGTTGAGCGCCTGCCACAGCTGGTCGGTCTCGCTCGCAAACTGCGTCGCGTCGCTCGGCGTCCACACGATGCTCGTTGTCGTCTGCGTCGTCGCGCCCGGCTGCCCCGTCGAGCTCGAGCTCGAGCTCGTGTTCGTCATCTGGCCGATTCCGCGCAAGGTCGGCGTCGGCGCGTTGAATCCGCGACCGACCGCGCCGCCGAGCCGAGGCTTGCCCCGCACCATGTGCCGCGGCGTCATCCTCGCGGCGCGACCCACGATCGCCGCCTCGTCGCACCCCGCGCAGCACCCCACTTGCCCGACGATCGGCTCGTTCGTTCGGGCGCGAAGGAGGCGCCGGCGCGCGGGCGAGACGTTCGGGGCGTGCATGACTTGCAGCCTACAAGGACTTGCACCGGCGCGCACGCGCCGCCTTGCGCACCCCCCGGGTCGCGAAATAGAGCTCGATCTTGACGAGCGCGATCGATGCCCGCCGCGCCAGCTCCTTCGTCTCTTCTTTTTCCGTGAGCCCCCTCAGAGATGGAGCGCGCGCAATTTTGCCCATGTGACTCTCCCCGGGTCGAGCTTCGGAATCTTCACCAGGCCAAGCTTCTGCGCGCCGTACGTCAGCCCGCCGAGCAGGCCCATCATTGCGATGTAGTTCGGGATGCAGTTTGCGGGCAGCGACGGGCCGCCGAGGTTCATCCCTTGGAGCTGCGTCACGCGGGCGTTCATGCCCGATTCGTAGGAGCTCTCGCTCGCCGTGTAGTAGCCCGCATCGGAGAGCGCCTGCGCAAACGCCGACACGTCGCCCGCCACCGCCGCAGGCCAAGCCACCTTCCACTTGCCCGTCACGAACGCCGAGTAGTACGCGTCCACCCCCGCCGCGAGCGAGTCGTAGGCGACGAAGCTCCCCGACTGCGGCGTGCAGTTTGAACCGCCGCTGGTGCATTCGCTCGTCTGGTACGTCGCATAATTCATCCCATCGCCCGCGACGTGTTTGAAGTTGCCCACGTTCCACTGAATCATGGACGCGCCGTTGCCCGTCTCGAGCATCCACTGCGCCATGATGACTTGCAGCTGCTCGGTCGACGGCATGAAGCCCGTCTGTGCCGCCCACCCCGCGGCCATCACTTGCCACATGTCCGCGACGCTTACCGGAGTCTTCGTCGCCGCGACCTGCGTCTCGGTCCCCGCGATCGCGCCGCGAACGCCCGCGACGCCCGCGACGACGTCGGCGAGGAAGTGCCCCACCACGCTCCCTTGGTCGGGGTTCACACCGTCGCGATGGTCGACCGACCACGCCCCGTTCCTCCACACGTAGAGATGCATCGACCCGATCGGGACCGCTTCCCGGTACTGCGCCACCACGCCCGCCTTCGGCCACGCCCAGCGCGTCCTACGAAACCGGACACGTCCGATCGTCACCTCTTGCGGGTAGCGCCGCCTCCACGGCCAGCAGCCCGCCCGGGTCGGCATCGGCATAAGGCGTGCCTTTGCCAAACCGCGCCCGCCTGCCCCGATCGGCACCTCGCGGATCGTCGTCGGGACGTGCAGCCGCTTGGCCGCGGCGAGGGTCGGCTCCCCATAGTGGGCGTCGATCGCCGCCTCGCACCACGCCCAGCGCTCGCCGTCCCAGATCTGCGCGGCGACGTGCGCGGGCGCCGTCTGCATCCCGCCGAGGATGCCCCGCCCCTTGTAGTCCCTCACGAACACCCGCAGACGCGACGGGTAGCCGAACAGGCGCGCGATCGTCATGATGGCCCGCGAGCTGTTCCCGCAGTCGCCGAAGCCGGCCTCGAGCGTCCGCTTGGGCGTTGCCCACCGCTGCACGACGCCTTGCACGTACCGCACGCGACTCTTGACGAAGGCGTGGATCTCCGGGGGCGAGAGCTTGCGCTGACGGAACATCATGCGGAGCTCGCGTGGATCGTCCTGGGCGATCTCCCGCTCGAGCACCCGCAGCGCTGCCCACCCGTCCGCTACGTCAAACGCCTCGGTCTTCGCGGGCCGCACGAAGCTGAGTCTACTTCGATCCGGGTCTACTGCGATCCGGCTTCCGTCGCCCCTCTGTGGTGACAAGCTTTCGCCCGGCTGGCGAGCGTCACCGCGGTAGCGCTCGCGCCGTCGCTGCCCTGCAAGGCCAGCGAGCCCACGATCGTCACAACGTCCTGCAGCGCCATGGGGCCGCACGCCGCGGCGATGCCCTCGAACGTGTCGTCGCCCTCGAGCAGCTGCGTCCCCACGCACGCCACCTCCTGCACGACGTCGACCGTGATGGCCGGCACCTCCTGGCACGCCGCGCCGCCCGAGCTCTCTGAGCAACAGAAGAGAACCACCGCCCCCAGGACCGAACGCACCATCATGGCCGCACCTCCACCGCTGCCCTCTCCCGCTTCGGGGGATTCCGTAGGATCGTTTCCGCCATGCCGCGCACGTCGTCCAGGTTGACGGTCAAGCTCGCCGTCTGCGCGGGGTCGGGGTTTGGCTTGCCCTCCTGCCCCTCCTTCGTCTCGAGCCACCGCTTGGAGCTCGCCACCGCCTCGGCGCGAATCTGCGAGTGCTTCGTCTGCACCGCCTGCAAGATCTCCCACGCCGCCGCTTGCCACCCCTTCCGGTACGCAAGGCTCGAGCGCCTCGGCGCGAACCGCCCCGCCAGCGCCCCGCCCACGAACACGCCGAGCAGCTTCGCGACGAGGAGGAGGACCCCGCTCACGATCGCGCCTGTTTGCCTCGAGGGTCGACCAGGCCCGCGGGCCGCTCGACCGAGATCCGAGCGTCCGATCGGATGTTCGCGCGGGTCTTCTCCGCGTCGTTCACGAGCTGGGCGAAAAGCTCGCGGTCCTTCTCGTCCCATCCCGTCATGTCCCGCTCCGAGCTCGCCACCAGAGTCAGGCACGGCTCGGACCCCAAAAGCCCGATCGGCAAGACGAGACGGATGCACTGCCCGCGCTCGAGGTCGATCTGCTCGATGTAGAGGTACGCGCGCGGATAGGCTCGCGCGACCCCTACGTGCTCGTCTGCCGGATTCGCGATCTCAACCAAGTAAGCCCGCGGACCTTCGGTCACGATGGACCATCCACACATGTCCTCGGCCGTCACGGCCTTGTGCTCGAAGTTCACGGGACCACCCCCGCCGTCGTCGGAACCCCGTTGGCTGCCGCCGTCCGCGCCCCCTGCTCGGCCGCTTTCGCCTGAAGGTCGGCGAGCCAGCGGTCGAGCAGACCGGGCAGCGCCTTCTCTAGCGTCGGCAGCTGACGCGCGAGCAGCCGATACATCATGTCGCCGATGCCTCTCCATTCCTCGGGCAACGACGGGACGCCCTTCGGCTCGGCGTCGGGGTCTTCGCCGTCCTCGGGGTCTTCGGGGTCCTCATCGTCCGAAAGCGCCGCCTCGATCTGCGTCAAGCGCTGGTCGAACCGAACGAGCAGCTGCTCGAGCTGCGCGGGGAGGGCCGCTTGCTGCATCTTCTGCTCGGCGAGCTTCTGCCCCATGGCCGCCTGAAAGAGCTGCACCGTCGAGCTCTGCGCGCTTCGCAGAAACTCCGATTGCGTCGCCACCATCTCGGACGCCTTGCGCGAGGCGAGCCCGTCGACGGCCGTCAGAAGCCGGATCGACCGCTCGAGCGAGTCCTCGTGCACGAGGGGTCCCGCGGGCACCACCTCGGACCGCACCTCATGCGCGGGGGGCGCAGGGGCGTCGCTCTGAATCGCGAACGGCCGGCGACCGAGCGGGGTCCCCTTCGCCGTCGTGAAGAAAGCGACGAAGCTCCCGCCTCCCCAGCGCTCGCGGATGGTCTCCACCGTGAATTCTTCGATCGGCCACGTGAAGACCTGCGCGCCGTTCGACGAAAAGGCACTCAGGCGCTTGCCTTGCTCGTTCTTCAGCGTCCAAAACGCTGCGTCCGCCGGTAACGCGACGGGCGATCCGGGCCGCTCGACGCGCCGCACCCGCTTCTTCGGCGACGGCTCGACGTCGTCTACCGGAGGGTTTACGCGGATTCGATGCACGATCCGCACCTTACGCATGCGCTTTGCTCCACGCAAGCGCCGACCGCCGTGCGATAGACTGCCCCATGCTCTCGCCCCTCGAGGTCAACTGCATCGTGTTCGGGACGGGTCTCGTGCTCGGCCTACTCATTCATCTCGACCGTGCGAGGCTGGTCGCTCGCTGGCGTGGTGCCTTCTCGGACGTCCACGGCCTTTGGCACTGCTACTGGGGCACGCACGACCAGGCATGCGACGGATGCGGGGTCTGCCACCGCTGCCAGATGCCCATCGTCAGCGACGCCGAGCTCGCGCGACGCGCGCAGGACCCCGAACTCGCGATCCTCCGCGATGCGCTACGCCGACAAGCTGCCACGCAGGAGCACGAGCCCCGCCGCTACTCCTAGGGCGGATCTCCAACTCACGCCTCGGTGAACGGCGGCGCGCACTTGTTCTAACCGACGTCGTGTTGACGCGGGCTAAAAGGAGGCGCGCACGGACGGGAGTGTGTTCATCGGGATTCCAGCGTGTCCGCGAACGCCAGCTCCCGAGTCAGGTACGCATCGCGCCGGGTCACGTTCGGCTCCCGAAGGTGTGCGACGTGAGCAATCGCTCGCGCCTGCGCTCGCCACCACGGAGCCCACGACGCGTCGGCGTGTGGACCTCGGAGCTTCACCGTGCGATAGACCTCGGCCTGTAGGTCGGCCGGCACCTGACTCCAGCACGGGCCGCACATGAGCCAGCGTGGAGGACATGCCGCTTTGCATCCGAGAGCGTGGCAGTGGTGAGCACTCATGGCTAAATCTCCGGCGCGCGCATTTTCAAGGCTCCGAAACGGTCGAAACTTCGCCCTCTGCCGGCTGGCTCTCATGCGCCTTACGCCACTCGTCCAGCTCGTCGAGACAGACGAGAATGGCGTCATAGGTCCCACTAGGTAGACGCAACGCGCGATGTCGATTCATCTGTTGCCGAAGCCAGTTCGTGTCGACGTATTTCATCGCATCACCTCGCGCGCAGTTCCATGGCTACACACCCACCCGCGGGAGACCCCAGCGCCGCGCCACGCTGGGCTTCCTTCCGGCGAGCCCTGACAAGAACGCCAGCGCAAGCTCGACGTCTGCGAACCGCTGCACGTTGCGACGGTAGGCCGTCAAGGGGCGGGGCTCGCCCACCCACAAGATGAGCGTCCCGAGCTCGGCCGCAAACCGCGCTTCAGCGAACGTCTCTTTCCCCTCGAGGCCCGCCAGCACAATCAAGACGTCCGCACGCCTCACCGCCGAATCGTTCTCTTCGATGATGGCCGCCCGCGCTTCGTCGGTCATCGCCTCGAGGCGCTCGCGGCTTCCGTCGGCGTGGCGCACCCATGTACTTACGTACCGGAGCCCCATCCGCTCGAGCTCGGCGTGCACCTCGCGCACCCGCGCGACGTCCGTGAAGCTCGCTGCTACGTAGACGTTCATTGGAATAGCCCCATCTGTCTTCGCCCCATGTCCTTCCTGGCCAGCGTCCGCTGACAGAGCCGGCAGAACTTCGGCTCGGAGTCCTCGCCGCGGCGACGGTGGAGCTTTCCTTCCCGACCGCCGCCGCGGTAGCCCGACCACTGCCCACAGCGGTAGCAGCGCGTCCTCGCCTTCTCCTTCGTCTCCTTCACCGCGCAGGCCTTCCCAGCAAGCGCTGAAAGTCGTTGTCCGTGTAGGGACGCTTCACGGGCGGCGGGGAAGCCTCGCCACCGTCGGCCAGCTGACGAAGCTGCGTTTCGTAGAACGGCGCGCCCGGGTGAAGCCCCGCGAGCCGCTGCGCGATAAGATCCGCCTCGCCGCACGTGTCGCGAACGGCACCGGGGACGCCAGCATCATTCCACGGGCGCTCGGCGTCGGCGACGACGTACGTACCGTCAGTTCGGTGGACGACCGTGAACCGCTTGCCGTCCGTTCCGCCGTAGCTGATGCCCGGCTGCCAGCACACCTCACCGCGCGCCTTGTCGCGGCGATGCCCTAGAAAGCCGTCGTGTCCCTTCACGCGATTGCCTGCCCTTCGTAAAACGTCCGTTGCTTCTTTCCGCCCGCTGCCTTCCGCAGCCCGGCGCGTGCGTCGAGCGCCAAGCGTTCTGCTTCCGTCATGGGACGCCGCACGACGTGCCACCCCTCCACGGGACGTGTCTTGCAGCACGGACACACAGCGCCGATGCGAAGCTCGGGAAGGTCGGCGAGCTCGACGTCACGGAGCTCGCCCGTCACCGGGTCGTAGACGTAGCCCGTCATTGCGTGCTCGCGAGCCGCGAGGCTCATCAGCCCGCGGCTTCCTTGCGTCGTCCTCGCGCCGTCGAACCCCTGGTACACGCACGCCCACGTCTCGGGATCGAGCCGGCGCGATCCGTACCGCCCCGTATCCTTGAAAAGGTACTTGATGACTTCCCGCAAGGACTCCGGCCCCGGTCGAATCGCCCGCACGTCGCACACGACCTTGTCGAGCCCCTCGATCGCTTCCCTCCATGCGTGCGCGGGCGGCACAGGGGCAGGCCGGCGCGGGTAGCGCTTCGGTCCGATCTTGGGCTCGTGTTCGGCGAGATCCTTGGTGCGCGTCGCCGTCTGCCGGATCGCATCGCGCCACATGTTCCGGATGGTGCTTGCGCGCGGGTCGTCGGTCGCTCGCCCGCCCGGCAGGTACGGACCGAAGAACCAAAAATGCACGTGCGGGTGCCCGAGCTCGTCCCCTTCGCCGACCGTCCACTCGAGCGACCGGAACCACCGCGCGAGCCGGTGCCCCTGCCGATCCACGTACCCACAGTCGGGGTGCGTCTTGATCCACTCGTTCAAGCTCCTCGCGAACGCTCGCCAGCACTCCCCCACGAACCGGATCCTTTCGATGACCCCGAGCTCGGCGAAGTGCGGCAGCGTCAGCGTCACAAGCTTTTCACTCCACCGCCCGCGGCGACGTTCGCGCATAAGGCCGCGCTTTTGCGCAAGGTCGATCGCCGTCCGCCGATTCGCGGCGAGCTTCGCCCGCTTCTCGTGCGAGATCTTGCCGCGGCACGATACGCACGCCAGAGCGCACCGGCACCTCGCGCCCCGCGTCGAACGGTGCGAGCAGTGGCCGCACACAATCTCGACCGTCTCGACCCGTTGACAGTCGCCCACGCGGTCGAACCGCTCTCGATGCCCCCGCGCCCTCTGGCGATGCCACAGCGCCGTGGTCTTCGGGGTCTTGATGTCCTTCACCTTGAGCATGCACTCGCGCGCGCGCTTCTCACGCCACCCCGCCGTGAGCTCGGCCACCTCGGCCGTCCATGCGTCAAGCACGGGTGCCCCGCACGCGCGCCAGCGACTCGCGCCGCTGGCGAAGGTAGAGGTTCACGAAGGTGGCCGACTCGTCAAAGCTTCGTCGGATCGTCTGTACCATCAGGGGCTCAACCAGGGCGGCGCCGAAGACCCTCACGCCGAGACAGATCCTCGTGCGGCGGTAGCTCGCGACGCCGTCGTCCACCCACGTCGGCGGAGGCGCGATCGTGAGCTGCATCTCGCCGCTGATGTCTACGAGCTTCGGGTACGCCCGAGAGAAGGTACGGAACGCGTATCGGTTCTCTGCGACCGTCAGCGCCCCGGTCTGCACGTACGCAAGCCCCCGCTTCGCCCAGGCCGGTACGCCGCGCCCGCTCGGCTCGGCCTCGGTGTTTCGGAGCATCACGCCGTGCGTGAGCTCACCGGAGTTCAGGGTGATTGCGAAGTGCTTGTAGTGCAGCTTCCCGATGAAGAACGCCGAGCAGAACGCGGGATCGAACGTCGTCCGCCAATACTCCTCCGGCGAGCAGTCGATCCGGTGCTCGAGCTCGAGCTCTATCATCGGAGCTTTCTCCCCGCGCGGAACGTCGCGAGCCCCGCGCCGCCGTCCGCCGCTACCCACACGTTCGCAAGCTCGACCGCCAGCCGGAACGAGCGCCGGAGCTCGTGCTCGAGGCGCTTCTCTATCGCGTCGCCGATGCCAAGCAGCGACACCTCGGCGTCCACCTCGGCCACGAACACCGATCGCGTGTAGCTCGTCGCCTCCACGAGAATCGCGCCCCGAAGCGTCAGCGCGTCGGGCAGCACCAGATTCCGCACGCCGAACATGTAGACGCCTTTGCGCTGGTCCAGCGTCCCCTGCTCGACGTAGGCAAGCGCCCGGCCGATGACGTGGGCGAACGGGACGTCGTGCGCCCCCGGTTCGGCCACCACGCGGCGGCTCGTGAGCTCGACGGTACCGTGCGGCCCCAGCGTGCCTGGCTGCGTCCGGTTGTCCGAGTCGAACCGCGCGTAGCGGAGCTCGGCGAGAAAGAGCTCTCGCTCGTAGGCCGCGTCCAGGAAACAACGCTTCCAATAGACGCCCGGGGGCATCTCGAGCGTATGCCGCGCGACGAGACGGATCACGGCGCCAGCTTCGCGGGCAGGCCAGCGGCGACGTCGGCGCACGCTGACGAGCAAAAGACCCCCTGCTCGGAGTGAATCGCAAAGCGGCCGAGCGGCACGTGTCCGTTGACGAGGACGACCCGGCCGCAAGGGCAGACCGTGAGCGTGTCGGCCTTGCCGGTCCATGGCCACGACGGCACCTGTAATCCAACGTTCTCGCCCACTTGAGCCTCCCCACGCAGAGTTATGTCGAAGGTATCTAGGTGAGACGCGGGCCGGAGCCCGCGCCGTGCGCACAAGGTAGGTTTCGCGACGTTACAAGCCGCCGTCCGGGCAGGGCCGGAAGAAGCTCCCCATCTCGCCTCGATGCCACTGATGCCACGCGTGCACGTCAGCCGGCACGCCCGTCGCGATCGCCGTGGCGAGCTCGCGGGCGTCCCTCGCGCGAGCCCACCACCCCGCCCAGGAGCCCCCGAGGAAGACGAGCAGCACCGCGAGGGCCACCGAGGAGCGCTTCATGTGCCCGCCTTCTCGCGCTGCTCGCGCTTGAGCAGCTGCTCGACCTTGACCGGGTCGACATGCGACAGCCGCCGCATGCCCTGGGGCGTCAGCTTCACGACCTTGCGCCCAGTCTTCTCGTCCTCGGCCTCGACGAAGTCGCCCCGCTCGATGCCCGCCCCGATGCGCTTCAGTAGCGCCTGGTCGTTCAGGTAGCGGAGCTCCTCGGGGCTCCGCACCTTGCCCGCGCGCGGATCACGGCGTCCCATTCTTCGCTCCCTCGTTGCGCCGCTTCGCTTGCTGCTCACGGAGCCGCACGAGCTCGCCGCATGCCTGCGCGAGATCGCGCAAGTCACGCGCCGCAACGAGGTCGGGACGGTCGGAGATCGGCCCGACTTGCTCGTACCAGGCAAGCGCCGCCTCGATAACGAGATCCTCTTTCGCCCGGATCTCGCGCGTCCTCGCCCGCGCGACCAGCGTCGACGCCGCCGTCATCCCGGCACCTTGCCCTCGGCGTAGCTGAGGGCTCGCGCCTCGATGTAGCTGAGGGCTCGCGCCTCGATGTTCGCCAACCCTTCGGCTGCCGCGAAGCGAGCGCCGTCGATGAAGATGCTAGCGACCTTGCCCCGCTTGCGCTCGAGCAGCTTCGCGAGCTCGTCCTCGCTCGGGGGTCGCTCGCCCTCGCAGAGCGCCGCCGCGGCCCTCCTCGCGCGGCGCCGCGTGTACTCCATCGCGGCGCCGAAGTTCGCGTAGGCCGTCTCGTCGTCCTTCTCGCTCTCGAGCAGCACCTCGAGGTCGCGAAGCGTCTGCGCGCAATGCGTGAGCTCCTCGCGCGGCGTCATCGCGACACCTCCGCGTCCATCGCGAGGCTCACGCGGCACGCCTCCCACCCCTTCTCGGTCAAGGTGTAGGGGATGCAGTCGTCGGGGCGACGTTCATGGAGCGTCTGCGTGGCGTGAAGCAGATCGGCCGCGAGCTTGCGCGCCGCAAGCCTCGCCTTCGCTCGCTCGAATGCCCCCGGTCGCCCCGCCCATCGCTGCGTCAGTCCGAGGCGAATCACGACGCACCTCCCGCCGCGGCGAGACACTCGTCGACGCACTTCTGCCCCTTCGCCTGGTCGGCCGAGTCCTTCGCGAGCGCCCACGCGTGGCACTCGGGAAGCGTCTCGGCCACCACCTCGACGTCGCACGCCTTGCCGCAGTCCGCCCACGCCGCGGACACGCCGCACGCCGCGGCGTCGTCCTCACTCGGTGACGAGCCGCCGCAGCCGGCGAGCCCGACGGCGCCGACGACCAGGAGCACGAGCGCCAGCCCCGCCGAGGCGAGACGCAGCGTCAGACCGGAGAGGTTTCCCCCGTCCCGCTCCTCGCTTCGGATGTTATCGAGCACCGCCTCGAGGCGCGCGGAATCCTTGCGCGCTTCCTCGAGCACCGCCTCGGTCAAGCGGAGCTTTTCACGGAGCTCGCCCATCTCCCGATTCTGCCGGGCAAAGGCACGCTTCGTGAGCACCTCGCCGAAGCGATTCACCCATCCCTCCGGGTCCTCGCACGCCCTGGCCTCGCGCACCGCCGCGTCGAGCACCTTCTGCTCAAGCGCCCGGATGTGCGCGACATCCGGTGACGGCGTCGCCATGTACTCGA
>Ga0181536_10001943_pt1 | contig 23915 bp, 18 predicted proteins | sample PEATcosm2014_Bin_41_FD_121105 | JGI IMG/M metagenome (GOLD analysis project Ga0181536, IMG submission 121105) | Peatland microbial communities from MTU Mesocosm Facility, Houghton, MI, USA - PEATcosm2014_Bin17_60_metaG | ecosystem: Environmental > Terrestrial > Soil > Wetlands > Peat | place...
AGGATCCTGACGCCATGGAGGCGTTCAAAAAAACTTTGCCGACCGCGTGGCGGAAGTCCGCGCCAAACTCGCACCGGGCACACCGATAGAGGTCTGGTTCCAGGACGAGATGCGGATCGGCCAGAAGAACAAGCTCACCTATCGCTGGGCCAGGATAGGCTCCCGTCCCCGAGCCGCGCATGATCAGCGCACCCAGTCGACCTATCTGTTCGGTGCGGTATGCCCCGCCGCCTGTGAAATTTCCGACAGACCTTGGCGCGCGCAACTTCGCTTACAGCCGCCGGGATTGGGTGTGATCCGAAGCGCCGCATTATCGGCCACGTCTCATGTCGAAACATGCCTTGGGCAACAGCTTCCGCCGAGGCCGGTGCGGTGATACGCGTCCCTCTGTCATGGCGATGTAAGATACTCGACCGCGGATCGAATGCCGGGAACCCGATGGAAGAAAGTTCAGAGGCGCCCGTTTCGCAGCGGGGCCAATCGAGGCGAAGATGGAGAAGTGGAAGCAGCATCGGATCGAGGCGATTATAAGGAACATAAGACGGAGGCCTTGATATACCGGTACTCGGTACAACGGGGCCGATAATCCGCACCTTTTGGCGACAAGTAGACCGAGGCGCTGTTCCGGGATGAGGTGGTACGTCAGTTTCAAAGCTTTGTCCGACCAGCAACGTGCAAGCTCGAAGCGATTAACGCAGCGAGCCGGTTGGAAGACTTGAAAGTGCTGTCCGCAAGTCGGCTAGAAAAGTTGAATCTGAGGCCCACCGAGGCAAAACGCAAAGCGCTGCCAAACACCTTGCGAGGAAAGGGCCGTCCACATATGGTGAAAGTCGGATTAATTTAACGGTCATTGACCCACTCCTTGACCAATTTGTAATTTCCAGTGAGGTTCCGCCGTGACCAATGAAGTTGATTTCGTTGAAAAACCGCGGCTGGAATGGCACAACAAACGTCCGTTTGCGATTGCGCGACTACCGACCCAATACGCACATGCGCTAGCGCAGATTGCGCTGGATCGCGAAGAATTCATCAAATCACTGCCTGTCAGCGAGGATTGGCAAGAGTCTGCGGTACGAGAAGTTGTTTCGTCGCGGTATCAAAACTACAACGCCTTGGTCTTGTCGTTAAGATGTGTGCCCTTGTTTGTGGCGATACGCAGCACTTATCGATATTTGCTGGGGAATATGGAAGTCGTGGAGAAATTTGCCACGCTGCAATGTTGGGTCAATATTCATCGGAAGGGCCAGCATCTGACACGCCACTTGCATGGGAAGGTACCGCTCATTGGCGCTTTTATCGCAAGGGGTGAAGGAAGCACGACGAGCTATGGTCCAAGCCCGGTCGCCGATGAACGAGATCATGCTTTTGAGAACCGTGACGGACGCCTGCTGATCACTTGGGGAGGGCCGCATTACCACGAAGTGTCGACCTGGGAAGACAGCGAGCATCCGCGCGTAAGCTATGGGTTCAACATCAATTTCCTTCCGGAAGAGGACACTAACAATATTGACAAGGTGATGTATCCCCATCTCATACCATTCGACGGTCCGGGATTTTCCACATGAGACGTGGCGCTCACGCTAAACGGCGTTAAGGAAAGTCCTCGTCACCGCCGAAGTTATAGATGGTGACTTACGGCCGCTAAATACCATAAAGAGATCATAATGAGATAAAGCCGCGCTCCGGTACCCACCCAGAACAAGGGGAACTTGCATCGCGGTTATCAATCCTCGCCTCGCTCATAGGGCAGTCATCTGATCGTTTGCGGTCGCAGACCTTGGTACAAGCGATAGTTCGTAGCCTAGGCGCTGCATCATCGGTGCATGCATCCCTTCGATGCGCGCAATCTGTTCGGCGGTGAGTTTGTCGCGCCAGCCACCGGCGCCGCCGGAGCGGAAGAATGGCGCGGTACGCGACATGCGCTCCGCAAAGCCCTTTTCCTCTTCCTGGCGCTGCAATTTAGTAAATTCCGCGTTGTACATCGCACGTTCAATTTCCGCGGGCGTCGCCGGCCTTTCCGCAAATCTCAGCGCAGCGCTAAAACATGCGATGGGATCGGCAAGGAGATCTTCGTAGCGCAAAGTATGTATTGGCAAGTCGGTTTGGTCGAGCCAACTCGACACATGCCCAGTCCAACAATGAAGTTTTTGCCTAAGCTGAGGTGGCATGCCCTTGCGCTCGCGGCACAGAGCAGCATCGGTGCTATTCAGGAACTTTATGGCGTGATCGATTGTCGTGTTGCTGTGATAGGCGAGCGATACGGCAACGTCGCGCGGGTCGCGGACTAGGTAAACCGCGGCTCGCGCCCCACAGGAAGAGAACATCGGCTCGCCGTTCGGGGTGAGCGTGTAAGCATCGTGGACTTTGAACCAGCGTTGCTCGGTCGTATCCCCAGCGATCGCCGCGTAGACGCGCGGGCGAAGATTGTCGATGTCGTCGCAGGTAAGCAGGCCGGAATCGAGCATCGTCACCGCTTCGAAACCCTCACGGCTGCTGGCAATACCGCCGCGCTCGTCGAGATTGTTGATATCCGCCGGCCCATTTTCTCCAGCCGTCAGGTTGGAGAGGAAAATCCGGAACCAGGTACTGCCGGATTTTGGAAACGAGGCGATCCAGACGATTCCGCCGGGTGTCTTCATCGTTCGAGCGAATCCCAATGCGCCCGCAGCGCCATGACTGTTTCCTGCAGATGCTCGAAGCCGCGCGGACGGACGAGCATGAAAACTTTGGCATGGCCGAGCGTAGCGGCGGCGTGGGCAAGCATTTCCGGTTTTCTTCCTATCTTGACGCGAAACGCCGGTCGGTAGGATTCATAGTCGAGCATCTGCATGGCGTCGGGCAACGCGACGGCGTTGATGCCCGCCTTCCGCGATGGCCGGGGCTCGCACAGCACATAGATCGCCGAAAGCGGCGACGGTTGGCCACGGACATCGGATGGATCGATATAGTATTTCTCTAATGATGTGCGCACGGCTTCGACCTGGCGGTCGGCTAAATCGAGCCACTCGATCGATTCCTTCCAGAGCTTCAAGTGCTTTCCGTCCGGCAATACCATCGGTTGTCGGTGCTTATCCAAACCCACTGCGCAAATATCGTCGGTGATAAAAGAACAACCGTCCCTGCACAAAGCCGCCACCAGAGTCGATTTGCCGGCGCCGTTGGGACCGCAGATCGCGATCGCGCGACTGCCTTTGGCTACGGCAGCGCCATGAAGCACGAGCGCGCCACGTTGATGCAGAAGGATGCCGAAGGCCGTTCCGAGCACGAAACAGGCTGCATCGCGTTCCGTCACGCCGGGCTCGACCTCGACGGCGATGTCGCGTCCTGCCGTAATCCCGAATCGGGCGAGTCTGGGCACGCGCAGGAGGAATATTTCGCCCGCCATCTCCCATGTTGGCCCGCTGGCGGTCGCCCCATCCAGCGTCATAGGCACCACGCTCCGACGGATCGAAACGTCAATGGGTGCGTGCGCGTCCCCTGGGATCGCGCCGGATAACTCCAACTCGGAAGAAACATGCAAGCCGCTGATGATGTAACTGTGCATCGATGGTCAGCCGAAACGCGCCAGCGGCGTCACGTCCGCAACGCCGGCGGCGCCCACCACAACCGTGCCGTCCGCCACCAACCAGGCATGGGCGATGAGCTTGCGCCGAGCATCGAAGTTCGCCCCCAGATGAAAGGATGAACCGCAACCGCGCCGTGCTAGCATGGCCTTTGCCGCCATCGCTTGCGGCAGGCACACCGCGTTCCAGGGAACATTGCGCGCTGCCGTCGTCACCGCCTTGCGCACCGACAAAAGCAATGCCTTGTCACAAGCGCCCGTTTCGGGCGCGCGCGATAGCCGCGGTGCCATGAAACGAAAGGGAACCGCAATGACGATGAACCGCGCCAGGCCGAGCATCACGATCGCCTCGCAGACAAGCAACCGATCTGCGCCGCTCATGGCGAGAAACGTCCTGAGCTTACGCCGCAGCTTCATGAACGACCCTGTTGTCGATGAGGTCTTGGACGAATTTCAGCACATCAGTCTCGCAGGTCCGTACCTCGACCTCGAACTCTTCGCAGAGCAGTGCGCAGAGCTGGGCAACGGTCTTCGGGGTTTCGAGCAATTCCCAAATTCGCGAGGCGACCGCATTGAGGCCGTAATAACGGCCTTCTTCGATACTCATCATCACGCCTTCTTCAGTGCCAACGGAAGCATGGAGAATATCGGCATTGCGGCTCAGCGTAGTTTCAAGCGTGATCGACATCGTAAAGCTCTGCATCCTCCGGAACACCATAATAATAAAAAATAATGCATTTTGCTGTTGCCTTCCAACTTGAAAATTAAGCTCGTCTTATCATATGGTTAGCGTGTTGCTCTGCTGGGTTCTCCTCAAGAAGGCCAGAACTTCCGACACCGCGCTGGAGGCGACCTATGCGTCGGTGTGGTGCGCCAAACGCGCTTTGCTGCCCGGTGCGCGGCAGTGCGGTGCAAACATCGCTCAATGGCAGCTGATCGGCCTCGGGCTCAGCGAGCCGGCCGCGCTCCCCGGGCCTGCCTTTTGGCAGCCAACGAGTAGATCATGTGTGGTGGACTTCGCCGACCGGACCGAGGTCTGGTGTTATACACGCGAGCGGGGGGACAGGAGTCGCAAGCGTTTGACGGCACACGTACCGTGGCTATTATGAGAGGTTTCCCTGTGTTTGATCCCCTCCATAATATGTGCCTTTTGTGCAGCCAAATGACTCGTACGCATTTGCGTGCTTAGTCTGGGTGTTGGCTATGGTGTCAGGTATAATCTCCGGGGCAATCCATTGCCGTTTACCGGAGGGCAATGATGCTGGCCCGGGAGTGCTTTTAGATGGGCGCTCTTCAAACCTGTCCTGATCCATCGTATACGGCCATGTTGGTCTAATATCTAAGGCATCCGCAGCATCGACGGAGCGATCCAAGCAGACCCTCTTGGAGCTTAGCGCCTAGATTAGCGCAATGCAAGCAAGACGTAAATATATCGGAAGATATATGAGATGGGGTTCACCTGGAAAAGTTCACCTGGAAAAGGGCAGACGTTCAGGCCGGTTTGGCACCTCATCAGAGCAAGATATAAAATGCGCCAGAGGCGCACATTAGGCCGAAAAACCCTAAAAGCCCGAAGGTCGATCGAAAAGGCGCCAACTGCCATGGTTATGCTTGAGTATGCATCGGCAAACCGAGCACACCAGCGTGCGCGCGCCGTCGTTAGGTCCGCACCTTGGCTTTTTCGGCGCTGCTTTGGCAAATGGATCGCCGTCAGCCAATACGGCTTTCCGTTTTCGTTCGGGCCTTATCCCACGTCGGTCGCTCGCTTCCGCGCCCTGGCGCGACGATCAAGGTTTGCGGAGAATAGCCGGTTGTTCCATACGCTTGCAAGCATTGCGATGGCGCTCGCCTGGCCGCTCGGCGCCTTCTCCACGGCGCTGAAGACGCGCGCACGCATGCGCGAACGCGGGCAGGCGCCGAACGGCGTGCGCATCCTATTCGACATGTATTGGCTCGCGTTGCGCCGAAGCATTCCACCGCTCGAATATGCGCTGTATCAATTCAATTGTGCCGAACGCCGCAAGGACATGCACGAGTATGTCTATTCGAACGATGGTTCCGGCTTGGCGGCGCTGAATGCGCGCCTCGGGGCGGATAACCGCGACGTGCAGGACAAAGGCCGCTTTGCGGATATTTGCGCGATGCACGGCTTTCCGCATGTGCCAACGCTTGCCGTGTTTGATAGCGGCAGGCGAATTCGCCCCGCCGCCCCGTTCGTGCCCGTTGCGCCGGTGCTTTGGACCAAAGCGCTACGACTTAAGGGCGGCGCCGGCGCTGCCAAATGGATCAAAGACGGTGAAGGCTACTACGTCACGCAAAACCGTCGCGTTCGAGCTGACAAGCTCGCCGATGAGTTCCGCAAACAAGATTGCCTCGTGCAGCCCTTCATCGAAAATCATCCCGACATCGCGCGCGTGAGCAATGGCGCGCTGGCGTCGCTCCGGATTGTCACGGGAATGCACACGAACGGTGAGGCGGATTTCGTGACAGCGCTGATCGCGTTGCCGTACGGCGCGCGCGATACATCGGTCGCCGGAATCCTCTGTAGCATCGAACCGGAGACCAGCCGCATTCGAAAGGCGGCATTGCCAGGCAATAAACCCGTTACCAATCATCCCGATACCGGTGCGCCGGTCATCGGCACCACAGTTCCTTTCTGGCATGAGAGCGTTGACCTTGTGCGGCGCGCGCATGCGGCCGCCTTTTCCCGTTTTGCGTTTCTGGGCTGGGACATCGCGCTGACGAAGGATGGACCAATTCTTCTTGAAACCAATTCCGGCTGGGGTGCGCTCTTTCATCAGATGCTCGATGGCCCGATCGGGCACACCGCGTTCTCCCGTTTGCTCAGTCATTATGTGTGAGCTTGCATGCGTCTGATCTGCGGCGTTTGCCATCTGGACGGCGCAACCGCGAGCGAAGACCTGCTGCGCGCCATGGCGGCGCAAATGGATGTGCCGCGGCTTCGTCCTTCGTTGTGCCTGTGGCGTGGCGGGCCAGCAGGCCTCGCTGTTCTCGATTTTTCCGCGCGCGGCGCGCCCGCACCCCCGCTTCCCGAAACTGCGGCCTCGATCATGGCTGCCGATGTGCGCCTCGACGAACCCGTTGCGCTCGCGCGGATGCTAGGCCGCGATGCGCCGCAGGTCGAGGACGCGCTTCTTTTGGCGGCGTTCGAACGCTCCGGGCCCTCCGGTCTCGACCAGGTGCTCGGTGATTTCGCCTTCGCAAGCTGGAACAAAAACGCCCAGCGTCTCGTTTGTGGTCGCGATATATTTGGCATCCGCCCCTTGGCCTATGTTCATCAGCCGGGCAAGCTCTTTGCCTTTGCATCTCTTCCCAAAACATTGCACGGCGCCGGTATCGTTGCGAAGAACGTTGACGAGGACGCCCTGGCGCGCCGGTTCATGGCGAATTTCCCATACGACGACAGCCTGATCGCCTGCATTAAGCGGCTGCCGCCCGCGCATGTCATCGAAGTATCGCGCAAAGGCATTTCACTGGTGCGCTATTGGCAGCTGGATCGTGCCGCGGTCGGAACAAGAAAGTGCACACCCGAAGCGGCCGCGCGCGAATTACGCCGACTGGTAGATGAGGCCGTCAACTGCCGGCTGCCGCGCACCGGCCAGATCGGCGCGCATCTGAGCGGCGGGCTCGATTCCTCGGCGATCGCTGTTCTAGCCGCGCGTCGGCTTCGCGAACAGGGCCGCGTGCTGCACGCCTATTCGTTCCTCGATCTGCAACGCACTGACATCAAGCCCGAAGACGAAACCGAATTCGTCAAGGCCGTTTTGGCGCAGGAGAACGACATCGACTGGACGCCGATCCGTCCGCCGGCGGACTCGCCCGGGCAAGCCAAGCCGATGGACGCCGACAAGATGATGGGGTTCGAGGCGGAGCTTCCGGAGAACGCGGTATGCACGCGCGCCGAGGCGCAAGGCGTCGGCCTAGTGCTGTCGGGTTGGGGCGGCGATGAAGGCGCGACTTTTAACGGTACAGGCGCGCTTGCCGAGCTGTTTCTGCGCGGGCGTTGGTTCACGCTGGCGCACGAAATCGCAGCGCTCGAGCGCGAGCGGGGCTGGCCGAGGTCTCATATCTTCCGCAGCCAAGTCCTCTCCATTCTATGGGATGCGCTGTTGCCTGTACCGGTGCTCGATCTTTCAAAACGGGTCATGGGCAAGGACCCGAACCGGAAAACTTTGTATACTGGATTTCTGTCGGCCGAGGTACGGCGGCGGCTCGCCGCATTTCGCGATGAAGACCTCGGTATGACGCTGGATGGGCGCGAGAATCACTGGCGCTTGATAACGAACCGCTACCTCACCGAGCGCGCGGAGCAATGGGCGCAGACCGGCGCGCGTCATGGTTTGGCCTTTGCATTCCCGCTGCTCGATCGTCGGGTGGTCGAGTTTTCGCTGTCGCTGCCCAGCGAATTGTTCCTACGCGGCGGCTTTCGCCGCCGTCTCTTTCGCGACGCTATGGGCGATGTGCTGCCGGCGCGCGTGCGTTTGCGGCATCACAAACGTCAACCGTTTCCCAGCCACATGATGGTTGTCGTGGAAAGCAAGGACGAACTTCTGGCGAGAATCGATGCTTATGAGAAAAACGAAAGCGTGCGCCGCTTTATTGATCTTGCGTATCTGCGCCAGCAAGTCGAGGCATTCCCATCGCCCGAACGCGTCCGCGAGGAAATACTCAGGAGCGGCAACGCCACCGCAGCCCTAATAATGGTCGCCGCGATACAAGCACTTGTAGTAGCGGAATATCTCAAACAACACGGCAGCAAATGATCGTTACCGCATGTCGGGCGCAGAGAGAGAGAGAGGGGGGGTTCAGAATTGATCCAACCTACAGAATCATCGCTGCGGTCGAGGACCAGTGGTCCGCGCAACGCCACGCCGTTGCATAAAGGCATTTGAAGATTGCCTCACAAAGTGCGCCATCGTGCGGCCCACCAAAAGGAACTCCTGTTTCCCTTGGGACCTTGCTATTTGGCAAAATTAGTCAAGTTGATAGAAATGCATTCGAGTGAAAGATTGGTGGTAATTTCGCAGCCGCCCCCGAACGTTTCTGCGCGGGTCGCCGAATTGTTAGGGGCAGCGGGTGTCGCGCGGAAATACGATCATCTCGAGCGAGCCATCTGCGCACTTTTGGAGGTTTGTGGTTTGCATAATTATCGTTACTGATTTCCTTTCGGCCGTCGCTGCGAGACCTTGGGCAATTTTCTTGATCTCTTGACGAGCGAAAAGTTGGGGTCCAGCATAAGAAAATACCCTTGAGGTCGTGAGATGGTGGCTTGGGCGTCCAATATCAACCCTGCTGCCTGGCCCGCGTTGATCGTGGCCGCGCGCAAATTGGTATTACTCGAGCCGGATCGTGCCTCCGGCTGGCTTGCGCTCGGGAATTTATTGATGGAAATGGACCGGTTCGAGGAAGCTGCGGATGTGCTGAGCGACGGCGCGGCACGGCTGCCCGCGGAGCCCAAGGTGCACCGCCTGCTGGCAGATGCGCGCCAGAAAATTGGCGAGATCGATGCTGCGTTGGCTGCGGTGGAAACAGCGCTGTCGCTTGCGCCCCACGATCAGGCCACGATACTTAGTCGGTTTGATTTTTTTGTCTACGCGGGCCGCTGGGATCGGGTGGCACAAGATTTGGACGATGTGACGACGGCTGCGCCGACACGTAGATCTGTGATTCTGGCCCATGCGCATTTTGCGCGTGGTGGCGGCGACCCGGAAGCATTACTGGCTGTGTGTGAAGCGGCTCTCGCTCAGCAACCCGGCTACACAGAAGCGCTTTATTACAAGGCCATTGCGCTATCGATGCTCGGTCGAGATGCGGAAGCGTGCGCCGTCATCGGACTAGACAGCTTTGTCAGTCTCGCCAAACTGCCGACGTGTGAGGAGCATATTGGCGGCACAGATTTTCTTGATGCGCTTGCGGAAGAAATTCTGCGCAATCCGACCCTGGTGCCCGACCCGCACGGCAAGGCAACGCGTGGAGGTCTCCAGACCAGAGCCCTGATGCAAGTCGGTGACAAGGCCGTGCCGCTCCTACTCGAACAGATCAAGTTGGCGGTCGACCGTTACGTCGATGCCTTGCCCGCGCTGCCGCATCCGTTCGCGATCGCGCGGCCGATGCGCGTAAACCTCCATGCATGGGCCGTGGTCTATCCGCAAGACGGCTGGCAGAAATCGCACCTGCATCCGGACGGTTGGATCAGCGGCGTCACCTACGTGACCGCGCCCCGAATTGCCGGGGAAAGCAAGTATCGTGGACCATTGGTGCTTGGTGAGCTCAATGCAGAACAGTATCCTCATCCGCCACCGTGGGGAGTTCGCGAGGTTGAACCGAAGCCGGGTTGGATCGTGTTATTTCCATCGTTTGTTCCACATGCCACGCGACCAAGCGGTCTCGCGGAACAACGTATTTGCGTCGCGTTCGACGTCGTGCGTGAGACTTAATCTGTGATAAAAAAGGCTCGTCTGCTCGATTGCGGCGAACACGATGGCTCAATCCTCAAAGGGATTCGTGCGTTAGGTCGGTACCACCAAGGCAATGTGGTCGTATTTTGATGGAACCCAAGGTGAACGATACGCTCTCGCCGGAAACTTCGGTGCAGTCGGATGCGGCCAGGGCTATCGCATTATGTCGGACGGGTGCCGTTGAGGATGGTATCGCCCTTTACCGAAAAGTGCTGAAAAGAACCAACACTCTGCCGGTCGGCGTGCATGTGAAACTGCTTCAGTCATCCGGTTTGCATGATGTGGCAGATATTATCGGTCGGGCGGCGTTGGCGGTCGGTGCAGACCTCTGTTTCAGCGCAGCAATGGGACGGCCCCCGGCGACCATCGTCGACGAGTACCGGTCTCTGTTCGCCCAGGGGCTGATCAACGCCCGAATGGTGTCTTGCTTCCTCGTTGCGCTCAGCAAGCTTGGCGTCAGGGATGAATTGGCGGCGCTGCTCGATCCAAACCGGCTGTTTTGCATAGCGCAGGTGACGGTCGGGGAAACGGCGGCGTCGCACTGGAAGTCGCTCGAACGGGTTCTGCTGGAGTTGGAGGCCGACGACACCTGGGAGGAGGAGGTCCAGTCGGTTCGCAAGATGTATAGAATCAGTAATCTTAACCGGCACCCGGATCGGCTGGTCAAGGCCACGCTTGCAGAGATTGACCAGCGTGTGGCGCATTATGTCGCGAACTGGACCAAAACCGACCATGTGATATCGCGGTGGCTGCCTCGGTCATACAGCATCTCCCCATGGGCGATGATCTCGCATGGTGACGGCTATAACGTGCCGCATGTTCATACACAAGGCTGGATCACCGGCGTCCTCTATGTCGCCGGCCCTGATCGCGTGGACGCGGGCGATGGTTCGCCGGGTGCCTTGCGCGTCGGGCCAGCGCCCGAGGTGGTAGAGTCCGCGGGCTGGCCCGACATCACTGTGGCGCCGGCGCCTGGGACTCTCGTCCTCATGCCGTCCTATTACACGCACTGGACCGTGCCGCTCGGCCGGCCCGGCTTACGCATCGCGATTGCGTTTGATGTGATCGATCTACGTGACGATCCTGATCACCAGGCCGGTTTTCCGCCAACTGCGTGAGGCAGGTCAATAAAGATCACCGCAGCGATCGAAGAAATCTTGCGCTGCGAAAACCTGCCAACTGATTGGGCCTCGCGCGAAACCCACACGCAGACACTCGGAGATGTATGGCTTGATGGAGGCACCGCGCTCATTCTCGTGGTCCCTTCAGTCATCACACCCATCGCCGATGCGCCCGATCGGCCTGAACCTCGAGCCGCACGAGCCCACGTGCTGCGGCGCGACGCCGATGCATTTTAGTAGCTTTTCGGCAACCCGGCGTCGGCGATTATATCTTGCAAACCACGCCAATATGTAGGCATGACGCTGCCGCGACGCGCCTTTCATTCAGCGCGCGTCACCACGTAGCGCGAACCCGCTGCGAGCTCTTGCTCAATCACACTACGCTCACCTGTAGACCATTGAATTTCGACGCGCTGGACCGTCTGTCGGTCGCCGAGGCCGAAATGCACGATGGGAGCATCGAATGATCGATAACCACCACTTGCCAGTATTTCGCGCATCTGGTGCTGCCCATCGCCATAATAGATATAAATCTTGCTGCCAACGCCAAAGCGGTTGCCACGTTCGTCACGCAACTCGAAATCAATCGCATTCCCGGTTTGCGAGTTGTTCATATAGACGATGACAGGCCCGATCTCTGGTACGACAACAATGTCGAGATTGCCATCATTGTTAATGTCCACGTATACGTAGCTCTCCGCTTCGACATAAGAAGTCAGCCCAGCTGCGACCGTAACGTCAGTGAATTTTTTCCCTTGCTCGTTGTGATATAGAAACCTTGATCCTTCACGCTGGCTTGCCATCATAATATAACCGGTGCCAATGTACAGGTCTTGCCACCCGTCGTTGTCCAGATCCGCAAATTTTGCGTTCCACGACCAGCCGCCGTTTGTTAAACCCAACGTCGACGCCTGATCCTTAAAGACTCCAGACGCATCTCGTTTTAGCAGCATATTGTTAAACGGCTGTTGCGGTATGGCGCGCTCCATCTCCTCATGGGCCACTTTAACCTGCGGCGCAAAAAACTCGTCGCAAACAAACGACAAATAATCCCAACCAACTGGGAATTGGTCGCAAAGCGCCTTGTTGTTGTCATCTTGCGACAATTTGATAATCTCGTGAGCAAAACACGCATCACGTTCCGTCTGCGCGGACAATATCAAACAATCTGAAATCCCGCCACGATTTTTCGTTCCAAAAATTGCATCGCGAAATCGATAAAACTGTTCGCAGCCTTCTTTGGCATCCGAAGCGGAATACTCCGCACACACTATTTTCGGCGTTAGAAGCGTCTTTCCTTTGAAGGTAACTTGTGCGAGATATATTGCCGGATTCAAATCGTTTTGGATGTCAGCACTGGTGACGCTCATCGTATTTCTGGTGGATTTTTGAACCAATCCATCCGCCTTGGGCACGATTCGCAGGCCGCCCTTTCCGTCGCCTAGGTAGTACATATCGGGGATTTCAAAATCGTTACCGACAATTAAATCGGGCCAACCATCCTGATTGACATCTGATATCAAGATGGACAATGTTTGCCCGTTGATTCCCGGAAGGGCCTCCATGTCGAAATGCCCCACGTCTCGGTGTTTCAGAATAACATTTTGCGTGCCATCGCAATAAGAATCAGCCAAAGGTTTGCACCACGAGACATTGCCGATCACGATATCCAGCAAGCCCTTTCGGCTTAGATCGCCGAAGGCGGTTGCATTTGACACCGTAGCGTGAGGATGATTTGGAAGCTTTTTGAGGTTTTCCTTCAGGAATTTGCCGTTTTGGTTGTAGATCACGTAATTGCCGTGCCTGAGTGTCGAAACGTAGAGATCGAGCCAGCCGTCATTGTTCAAATCGACTAGCGCAACATTTGAAATATAGAGATCGTTCAACTCGGGTATATCGATCCGTTGTCGAACAAAGCGCCCATGATCGTTCGCATAGAGAGCGAGTCCGGAATCTGAACCGACGACCAAGTCGGTCCAACCATCATTGTGCACATCGCCGGCAGCAATACCGTGTCCAGGGTGAAAGGGAAAGGGAGGGAGATCAATCTTAAACGGCGAATAGTTAGCCGGCTCGTCGATTCCGATCTTCGGCCCCTCAATTCGCGTGAACCATTCGTCGGCAGATGGTCTGTGCGGATTGAACGGCACCTGAGTGATTGTTAGCTCGCCTCCCGACATCACCACCGCTGGCGTTGTCGCAGTCGCTTGCAATTTTGACACTAGCTCGTCAGCTGAGCGCCCCTGTTGCGCGCGATCAACAATTGCAGGCTGAAACGCGCGGCCAGATTCCGCAAAGTTTCTCAAAATATTAATGACCTGACGTTTGTGGTCCCAGTTATAGAATTTTCCTCCACCCGCGCCGATTATAACGCCCAGTGCAGCCAAGCTAAGCAACAGACCCGCTGCCAAGCGGGGTGAAACGTCACGCCAGATCAGGAAAAATGGATATATGCTGAAAATCCCCAGTGTGAACAGAAGTACAATAACGTACTTCATTGACAGGCCTGCATTCATTAGTGCGGCGGTCACGATGACGTCGAACACCATCGGCACAGGCAAACAGATGCCGAACAAGGCCACCAAGGACATCCAGGCCAAATCGGTGACGTGCCCGTGAGGCAGTGCTTCGACCGGCGAACGAAACGGGATAAAAGTAACAATTGTCGCGCCCAGAATCCCAGCAAGAAGCATCAACGGAACGGTTGTTCGCACGATATGCCACAAGTTTCTCGTAAAGTTGCGCATGACCCAGAACAGCGCCTGAAACCAGCTTTCTCGCCTTTGAGAGTCCGTCACACGCTTGTCGGTTTGAATTTGGTAGGGATAGCTAACGAGGTTGGCGCTGGGGCTTTTGACCGGGCTTATATTAAGTCCGGCCGCCGCCGGCAGCGCCCAACGCGTCAACAACGGAATGCCAAACACCGCGAATGCGAGGGTCATGGCTAGCTTGAGAGTGACCAGCCAGATCGGGAAAAGCGAAAACATCATGGTTACGACGATAATATTGAGCGTCGGCGAGCTCACCATCGTCGCGATCATTGTCTCTGTACGTGCACCACCCGCGTAAAGGCCCACCGCTACCGGAGTTGAACAATTAACGCACAGGCCGAGTGGTGAGCCCAGCACAATGCCCAATATGCTGTTGGCAATCCGTGAGCGAAATTGCAGTCCGCTGAAAAATGGTAACATCGTCATCAACAACGCGCCAAATATGATGCCGAAAGTCATCCCCTTGCGATTGGTGTAGATCCAGTTGACGCTGTTGCCGACAAGCATGCGCGGAAGCGACGCGTCATCGGGAACGTCGACAATTGTATCGAAGCTCAACGCTTCAATGTGCGTGTTCGCGCCCATCATCGCTTTTTCGTTGAGCTGAGGATAGCGTGACCCGAACCAGAAAATCATTGCGGTCAGTAGCGCAAAAGCCGCGACGAACAGAAAACGTCTATTGTGGTGAAGAGATAGGCTCTGATTGTGAAATTCGCTGGTCGTCATTCGAGTACCGCACTCCCTGGCAATATTGCCGGGTCACCGATTATAAGTTATCATTTGGCTGATGGTTTTGAAAAGCTTTTTAAGGATGGACGCCCCGAGTGGTGAACGACCCAAGTAACGAAGACACCGAGTCGCCTTGCCCGGCCAGATCATCCGCGCGCGCCCGATGGATTCGCCGGGTCGCATCTCTGATTGCGGTCTCCGCGCTCGCGGCAGGTACTTTCGTCGCTCTCGGCACCAAAGGGACCAGCCAAAATTCTACCGCCAAGGCCGTAATTACACAAGTTCCAATCCCAGATGACCTCGATAATCACGCTGGATTGGACGAACGCCGGCAAGCCCAGCTCACGACCAAAAGCGAATTCAAGGCCTTTGTCGATTTTCAGCTTCACGACCGCCGGCCCGAAAGTGGAATCACTTTCAAGCACCGCATCGTTGAAGACGCCGGCAAAAACTATAAGGCGGTCCATTATGACCACGGCAACGGACTTTGCGTGGCGGATGTCGACGGCGACGGCAAGTATGATATCTATTTCACCAACCAGGTCGGAGGAAACGAGCTTTGGCGGAACCTGGGCAGCGGTAAATTCGAAAACATCACGGAGTCCGCCGGCGTGGCCCTTGCTGACCGCGTCAGCGTTGGCTGCGCTTTCGCGGACATCACAAACGATGGCTGTCCCGATCTCTATGTGACGACGGTGCGAACTGGCAACGTGCTCTTTAAAAATGACTGCAAGGGCCATTTTACCGACATTACCGCTAAGTCCGGCCTGGGCTACAAGGGCCATTCATCCGGCGCCGTGTTCTTCGATTTTAACGGCGATGGGTTGCTTGACCTCTATGTGACCAACGTTGGTGATTACACTACCGACGAACTGATCAAAACGAGCAACGATGGCTGGGAATACGAGTACTTCTGCGGACGCGAAGACGCATTCAAAGGCCATCTTCATCCCGAGCGAAGCGAAAAAAGCAGGCTATATCAGAATCTGGGCAATGGCCATTTTCAGGACGTCACCGAGGCGATGCACCTAGGGTACACGGGCTGGTCAGGAGATGCGACCATTGTCATTAATGAGGAAGGCTGGCCGGACCTCTATGTACTCAACATGCAGGGAAATAATCATTATTATAAAAACGTGCATGGAAAATACTTCCTCGATCGAACCCTCGCCATTTTTCCGAAGACCTCGTGGGGCGCGATGGGCGTCAAGTCGTTCGACTGGAACAATGACGGTCGGATGGACCTTTACGTGACCGACATGCACTCCGATATGAGCCGCAATGTCGAACCTCGGGACGAAAAGAAAAAATCAGACGTAACTTGGTCGGAGTCGTTCTCAAAAAGCGGCGGCAAGAGCATTTATGGCAACACCTTCTTCGAAAAGCAGGCGGATGGGACGTATGATGAGATCTCTGACCGGATCGGGGCTGAGAATTACTGGCCTTGGGGTCCAAGCGTCGGCGACCTTAATGCGGACGGGTTCCAGGACGTGTTCATCGCATCCGGCATGGGTTACCCGTTCCGCTACGGCGTCAATTCAGTATTGATCAATGAAGGCGGCCAGAGATTCCGAGATTCCGAATTCATCCTTGGTGTTGAGCCTCGCAAGGGTGGGCGGACCTCGACGCCCTGGTTCGAACTTGACTGCGAGGAGCCAAAATATTCGGCCGATCCAGACCTCAATCTGGTCGCACAAGACTTCAACTATCTAAAATTCCATGTGCGAAAGGCTGTCGTATGGACGATGCCCTGGCTGCGATCCAGGTTCGGTCCACAATTACTTCCAGACTGTCAGGGTCGGGATGGTTCGGTCATGGTAATGGGCGCGCTGAGCACGCGCTCCTCGGTTATTTTTGATCTGGACAATGATGGCGCCCTCGACATCGTCACCAACGAGTTCAATTCGGTTCCGATGGTGCTGATGAGCGATCTGGCCGAACGGAAGGGTCAATCACTGCACTATCTCAAGGTTCGCCTGGAGGGCAGCGCTGGCCGCGTAGACCAATTAGAACCGGGCTCAAATCGGGACGGAATTGGTGCCCGGGTCGTGGTGAAGGCGGGCGCCAGCACGTATACACAAGTGATGGACGGGAAATCCGGTTACCTCTCTCAGAGCCTCTTGCCTTTGTACTTCGGGCTAGGCGACGCTGACAAAGTCGATTCAATTGAAGTCTATTGGCCTTCCGGCAGAACAGAGATAGTTGATACGCCCATAAAGATAAACTCGCTGTTAGCTATTCAGGAACCTGCCGTAGAGCGACGATAACAGCGCGCCAATACCGCGCTGTTGACCCCTAAATGCCTCCCATTAACATCAGATCGCCGCAGCTCGCAGCAACCTCGCCACTGCGCTGAATGCTCCGCGGAGCGATTGCGCGTGGCGTAGACCCTGATGCGTTGGCAAATCTTTCAGGACTCGTCCCGCCGACGCGCTCGCGCGCCGTTCAGCTGCTTGCCATGGTTATAGTTTAAGCGGGAGAGGCGGCGCGATCGGCGCGTGAGCCCGATAATCAAACAAAATTGCGCGCTCATTAGCACATGGTCCGCGGTTAAGGTGTGAACTGCAGTCAATGAATGGACACCAGCGGCCACGCTGGGGCGATTGAGCGCAGACGTCCAGCTACGGATACTGTCGAACCGAGCGGCTCGCTGTTCTCGGGAGCGGGGGTTCGATAAGTGTATATCCAAAGATATATGGCCTACGCCCGTTAGATCGGAAAGGATCAGTTGATTGTCGAATGAGCCCGCTTGAGCGCGCATTCTCATTTGTGATTTCGGCGATTGTATGCACCGCAATCCTGTGGTCTTCAGTTGCATTCGCTGAGGGTTGTAGCGGCGAGGTGACCACGACGACGCCGGCGGCGCCGACTAGTCCAGATAGGCGCGAGCTCTACCTTCGCGCGCCATTCGCGGATAAGTGCAATCTCAATCCCCAGCGTACGCAGTGACGGCTGCCGTTCCGGCTGAGCTCTGGTACTGTTACGCGTTACCGCAAGGTTCGGGCAGCCTGATACTGTCGATGCCGGTGGAGCGATCTTTGCTGGGTACGCCATCCGCGATCTGCCGCCACAGATTCAACGGCGCGCTCGCGCGAAGCTTTCGCGATCGGCGCGGCGAAGCAGCTCGACGATCTGCGTGTGCCACCCGGCAATCGTTTGGAGGCTCTGCACGGCAACCGCGAGAATCAGAGCAGCATTCGCATGGCGGAATGGCTCGACCGCCGTTGAACTGACCCTGGTTATTCGGCGCCGGCTTTTCGGCTTCCGATTTCCTTATGGCGCGAACTGACGAGCCACCTTGCCGCGGGCGTTAGCTTTACGATGAAGCTGGCTATTGTGTCGCAAGTGGGCGCATACGGACGCGTCCTGGTTTAATTACCGTGAAGTGTCCGGCCCAATCAGTTCGTCGCCGATTCTTGCGGCGAGAATAGCGCCGACGTCTGTTGCTGCTAGCAACGGTAACCGGGATAGTACTGTGTCAGACGATGCCGGCAATCCTGCACGCCAGCTTTCCTCTCGTACCGCCAACGCCACGCGGTGCTCGGCGTCGTGGGAGAGACCTAAATAGTTGCACAGAATATCTGCCTCCCTCCAGCCATTGGCCATTGGGCCAATGACGAAGTCGACCGAGAGCGGAGTTCCACGGATCACTGGCTTACCAATCAGTATGCTGGATCGAGAACGATACCCGCGGGATCCGTCATAGATCTCTCCTCGGCGCTGAGGGTTAGCCCGGCAACGGTCGCTGGTGTGACCGACGCGCTTTGAGAATCGGTGGTGTTGTGAAATGTCTTGGGGGGTGACCAGCGGCAAATTAAGATCCATGCTGAGGAAGCGCGCGAAATTGGCCGTGCTGCGCAGCGAGCGGCCGCGGCTAGGGGGTTGTTGCTGCCCAACACGAGCTAATCGCGAGGCTCAGGGTCTTGGGACGTTCTACGCTTGATTGCTGAATGTGCACTTCAGGGTGTATGTCAGCTCCCTTAAGTAAAAAGACAACTACTCCGGGCAGCGGGGTTGTGAATTATATATGATTGTTATATGCACTTCGAGAACTTTACGCCCACAGGAAAAATACGTGCGCTCTTGCTTCCATTTTTCCTTAACCTACCTTTTGTTTTTTTTCTTGTTCCTAAACTCAGTCTGCGCGAGGACGACACTTTCCGATCACGCTGCCGTGGACTTTAGTAAGGTTCTGGTTCATCGGTCGGCCAACCCGAGCCCGAGCGCAGCCTACCGTTGGCTAGACATCCTTCTTGAAGCTTCGGGCAGAGATGCAGATCTTCATAGCCCTCGGCCAACAATTCTTTCGCGCACGATGGCCATTGTACTGACATCGATGTACGACGCCTGGGCTGCCTATGATGACAAAGCGGTGGGAACTCGGCTTGGAACAAAGCTGCGCCGCCCGAAGGTGGAGAGAACGCTGAAGAACAAAGAAACTGCGATTGCCTACGCGGCATTTAGGTCTCTCCTCAACGTTTATCCGGAAGACGTAACTTGGATCCGGGGGCAAATGAAAAAAATGGGCTATAATCCCGATTTAGGGTCGAAGTACCCCCGCTCGCCTGCTGGAATCGGCAATGCGGCTGCCAGCGCAGTAATCATCTACCGCCAACATGACGGCGCCAATCAGTTAGGGGATGAGCGGGGTGGCGTTCGCGGCGAGGCCTATTCGGACTACACTTTTTACCATCCAAAAAACTCACCCAATAATATTGTAGATCCCACGAGCTGGCTACCCATTCCGTTTTCTGACGGTAAGGGGGGAACTGTTTCATCAGGTTTCTTGTCCCCGTACTGGTACCGGGTCATGCCATTCATATTGGAATTCTCTGACCAGTTTCGACCGCCTCCGCCTCCCATGTTTGGATCGGATCAATTGAAGCGAGATGTGGAAGAAGTCTTGGCTGTCAACGCTGGACTGACTTTGGAACAGAAGGCGATCGTGGAATTTATGCGCGAAGGCCCTCATTCGACGGGCCAGTCAGGGCACTGGCTCCAATTCGCGCAGGACATTTCGCGACGGTACCATTACGATCTCGACCACGATGTGAAACTTTTCTTTGCTGTAAGCAACGTCGTAGCCGATGCATTCATCGCGTGTTGGGATTCGAAACGGTTTTACGACACTTCGCGCCCCTATTGGTGGGTGAGGTTTTACCATCAAGGCGAAAAGCTCCGGGGATGGAAGGGGGCGGGAAAAGGAATCGGCACGATCAAGGCAGAGGAGTGGCGGCCCTACTCCCCAGATGTGTTTCTTACTCCACCTTTTCCGGGTTACGTTTCGGGACATGCGACAGCTAGCGGAGCGGCATCTCTGCTCATGAAGCTTATCACGGGTAGCGACGAACTGAACGAAGTCGCGATTCTCAATGTCGGCGAACTGACAGAAGCTAAATTTTCTACAGCAGAGATGCAGGCCGTTGATGGCGAGCCGGCTAAAGACGTCCAGTCTACAAAGGAAATCCGGGTCAAACTTCCGACCCTTTCGGCAACAGCTGAAATGGCGGCGCTTTCACGCCTTTGGGGCGGCTATCACATCCGCACGGACAACGAACAGGGCTTAATGCTAGGACGCAAGATCGCGATTTACAGTTGGCCCAAGTTCCAGGCATATTTCAATGGAACTGCGACCGTTCCCAAAAACTAAAATTGCAAAAAGTATCTGGCCGACTTGGCGCCGGAGGATGAATTCGAAGCCTTTGAAGAGGGCGCGCCTGACCTCACCACGTCCGTCAGGCGGTCGCGGCGAAGGCGCGCGATTCACATTTCATGAATATTAAATTGATGACTAATAATAAGTCGGCAATGTCGTGTCACAAACCCCGACGTGAGCCGATCGCATGTAGCGTCACAATATGCTCCGCGCTGAACTCTATCTTAGGCGTCTCTGGCGGCCATTCTTCCACTCTTGGCAGCGTCCATGGGTGAAGCCGATAGGCGCGCTGGAAATTGCACGCGAACTCATCATACTCGCCTCGATCCGCCAAAGCATCAGCCAGGGCAAACAAGAGGTCAGCCGATTCCGGCTTAATAGCGATGGCGCGACGCAGAAGTGCAATTCGCGCCTCAAGGTGCGAAGCAAAAGTCTCGGTCATTAGCCCGCTTCCAATCAGCAACTTGCAACACGACGGTCCCGACGTTAGGCAATAGTACCAATATTCCTATCCCCAGGAAGGGAAATATGTGAGAAGTGACCCAACGGCTGTAGCTGACAATTCCGACACAGGTTGGCGGCCAGGCCGAACAGGCAGCGAGAAGCAGGAATTCGGGGGCGGAGATGGTGCCATGGGCGATCACTTGCCCCAAACGGCACGCAAGGCAATGTCGGCCATTGCAAACCCTAAGGTCCGGCCGCAACTGATGACCGCGGGAAGCGGTGTAGATTCCTTGGAACTTTGCTTCGTGCCCTGATGACGCGTGCGGGCACACTACGGCTGATCGTGAAGCTTGGTTGTTTCAATTGAGACCGCGCCCAAACGCAATTCCATGCACCTTGTCGACAAGAACTGCCGCGGCAATCCTCCCTACGTCTCAAACCTGACCCAAACCGGCCAAAATATGCTTTGGGTATTCAAATAAACCAATTAGGCTTGCGTTCCGAATAGTCATAAGAACGAAGGCTTCCGGTCGTGACTTCGAAAGCGGTTTATGACTATCGCCCCGAAATAGACGGTCTTCGCGCCGTGGCCGTTATCTCCGTCATCATAAATCACTTCAATAAAGACCTCCTGCCCTCCGGCTATTTGGGCGTTGATATATTTTTTGTCATCTCTGGCTATGTGATTACCGGGTCGCTACACAACACATCAGACAAAACCTTTGCGGACCTCTTTCTCGGTTTTTACTTAAGGCGCATAAAACGATTAGTTCCTGCCCTTATTCTGTGTGTGCTTATAACCAGTCTTCTAATATGTCTCTTCGACAGCACCCCAGGGGTATCGCTTGAAACAGGTATAGCCTCGCTTTTTGGTGTTTCCAACCTATACCTCCTCAGCCAAGCCACCAATTATTTTGGAGTGTCGGCGCAACTGAATGTCTTTACCCACACTTGGTCGTTGGGTGTTGAAGAGCAATTCTATGTTCTCTTCCCATTCATAGTGTGGCTTACCGGCTTTGCTCGCCAGCGCCGAAGAGGCCCTGGCAATCTATGTCTCGCTATTGGACTCCTTGCTCTTTTCTCGTTCATCGTTTTTGTCCGACGGAGCAATGTTCACAACCCCGCCGCATTCTTCCTGTTGCAGACTCGCTTTTGGGAATTGAGTGCCGGTTGTCTAACTTTCGTGGGTCTTAACAGCGCCCGACATTTTGTATTGCCCCTGCTAATGAGGGTCAGATCGCTGGTGGTGATGGTTGGGCTAATCGCTGCGCTTTTTATTCCCGTTGAGTTTTCTGTGTACGGCACAATCTGCGTCGTATTACTAACAGCGTTGTTAGTCGCTTCCATTCGTCCTCAAACCGCTGCCTATAAAATTCTCGTTCACTCCACGGCGGTCTATATCGGTCGAATCTCGTATTCCCTATACCTTTGGCATTGGAGCGTTGTATCAATTAGTCGATGGACTGTTGGGATCCACTTATGGTCTGTCCCTTTGCAATTGGCGCTGATGTTGCTTTTGGCGGATGCGTCCTTCCGCTACGTCGAGCGCCCTATGCGGCGTGTCGAGTGGTCGCCTGTTCGCTGGATATCTATTGGTTACGGCTTTGTTTCTTTGGTTGTCGCCGCTGTCGTGCTGGTTGTTCTTGAGATTCCGTTATCTGGCCGTCTCTATACTGGCAAGTTACCGAAATTCGTTGCAGCGGTTGTTCCTTCGCTTACTGAAATCTATCGAATGTCTGATGGATTATCTTCGTGGCAAGGGAAGACGTGTATCCTCTCATACAATAGCCAGGTGGAAAAGACGTTTCCGATTGATGAATGCACCCTCGGTGATTTTGTAAGCGCCAAACGCAGGGTTCTTGTTCTCGGCAATTCGTTTTCTGCTGCGTTTGTTCCGGCTTTTGACCAGTTAGTACTCTCCGACAAATACTCGGTGACAATCACATCCTCATGGGGCGCGTCGCCTGTTCCTGGAATCCGCAATGACAGCCCATTGGATAAGGCGAATAACTATTATTGGAATACGGTCGTTCCATCACTCGTCTCCCATCTTCGAGCGGGCGACTGGGTATTCCTTATCAATGATATGGCGGAGTTTTCGCCAGAACGGCCGTCACTTAGGTCGGAACAGGGTTTGATACAGCTTAGGGTAGGTCTAGCCACGCTGTCCGGACAATTGTCCGAGCATGGGGTAAGACTGGCAGTACTTGACGGGCTTCCTTTTGCTCGTGAAGCAAACTGTGTGCCCGCAGTCGCCGCATCGCAGTGGTTTAATAAATTCGGTGGTCCGTGTTATTTCATTCCGAAAGAACAAACGCTCTCGCGTCGCGCCAAACTAAACGGGACACTTTCCGAGCTTCAAAGTCAGGGCACAATTTCGATTGTTGATTTAATTGATATCTTTTGCCCCCGTAAGACCTGCACTTACGAGGCAATCGACGGACAGATGCTTTACAGAGATGCGTGGTCGCATCCATCTGTTGAGGCGGCGCGATTGTCAGCGCCGCTGATCCGAGATGTGTTAACAGCGCCAGTGAGTGTTGTACCCCCAGAACGACCGGACGCGGTCACTGGTTTTCGTGACCCGCGATGAACTCGCGGGGTCAACGATATCAACCCCGTGGGCCGGGTGTAATACAAAGGCTAGTGACCGCGCGGTTTGACGAAACAAACCTAATTTTCTGCAACCGCGATTTATTCCTCACACGGCATGAACGCTTCGTCTAATTTCATATTGCCGCTGGTGCGGCTCCAGATGCGAGGTGCTCACGCAACCGCCTGCAGTCCCTTTTTGGCGACCAGTGTGAGCAGTTTGAGCGAGGCGCCGCGTGGATGTTTCTCACCGCGCTCCCACTGGCTGACGAGCCCGGTGGTCACGTTGAGGTAGCGGGCGAACACAGCCTGGCTCGCCTTCTCGCGCAAGCGAATCTGCCGGATCTGCTCGGCCGTCAACTCCTCGACCGGCGTCAGGCACATCTCGTCGAAGGCAGCGCGTCGCTGCGATACTTCTTACCCATGGCACTCGATCTCCATGATCGTTCCGTTCGTAACCGCTCGGCGACGGGCCCTTAAGCTGCTTTAGCGGCCTGCTCTGGCGACTGCCAATTCCACGGCAGGAGTTCGATGATGCGATTGTTAGGGTGGTCGGCGATG
>Ga0181536_10001944_pt1 | contig 23910 bp, 13 predicted proteins | sample PEATcosm2014_Bin_41_FD_121105 | JGI IMG/M metagenome (GOLD analysis project Ga0181536, IMG submission 121105) | Peatland microbial communities from MTU Mesocosm Facility, Houghton, MI, USA - PEATcosm2014_Bin17_60_metaG | ecosystem: Environmental > Terrestrial > Soil > Wetlands > Peat | place...
CGGATGGAGGAAACGCCGGCGCCGCGCAGCGTGCGGGCCATCACCTCGTTGGCGCCGATCATGAAGTCTTCAATCAGTTGCGCGGCGCGATTGTGGGCGAGAGCGGTGATATCGGTCACCACGCCGGCGGTGAAGACGGGCTGCGCTTCCTGGCGGTCGAACGTGAGCGCGCCCAGTTGGTGGCGGCACTCGCGGAGCGCTTGCGCAGCTTCATCCTGCAGCTTGAGCTGGGCTTGGAGATCCGCCGAAGCCGCGACTTTCGGCGGCGGCGCGGCCGTGCCTTCGAGCCAGGCGCCGACCGAGCTGTAGGCCAGTTGCGCGTGGTTGCGCAGCAGCGCGCGGTAGATGCTGTTGGAGGCGATGGAGCCATCCGCGGCCACCACCATTTCGATTACGATTCCCGCGCGGTCCTGGTTTTCATTGAGCGACGTTAAATCGGTGGAGAGCCGCTCGGGCAACATGGGAAAAGTGCGTACGCCGGCGTAAACCGTGGTGGTTTCCCGCGCCGCGTGGCTATCGATGGGAGTGGCCTTGGCGACGGCCGAATCGACGTCGGCGACGCCCACCAGGACGCGAATGCCGCCGGGCCCAGAGGGCACCCCTCGCTCGGCCCACTCGATTTGATCGAGGTCGCGCGAATCGTCGTTATCGATGGAAGACCAGAGCAGCGAAGTCAGGTCGCGCAAGCTGGGATCGGGTTGGAGGCGAATGGTTTCGAGCTGGCGCTCGGCCTCGGGCGGAAAATCCGGTGCGAAGCCGTGGTCGATCATTTCCTGGCGGGCGGTAGCGGCGAGGTCGAAGTTATCGTGGGGCATAAAATTCGAGGGTAGCACGGGGGGCAGTGCTCCCTAACGGCCGCGGCTCCGATCGGGGCGAAGGACTCCCTCGGGATTCTTGTTTGTGTTGTATGGACAACGGGTATACACTCAAGACTGGATGGCGGAGTCGAGAAAGCTGGCATTCGATTGGGACGGCGCCAACATAGCCCATATTGCCCGCCATGCCGTCACGCCGGCAGAAGCGGAGGAAGTCGTTTCCGGTGCGTCACTGCCGTTGGAGACCGAGGAGCGGGCCGGTGAGGAAAGGCATGCCGAATTGGGCACCACCGCCAAAGGGCGACTGCTAATTGTGGCGTGGACTTGGAGGCGCCGGAGGATTCGAGTCGTCACCGCGTTTCCAGCCAACCGCAAATGGCGCGCGCTTTGGCGCCGGCTGAAGGAAGGAGAGACCGATGCCTAAAAAGGGACTGGTGAGTGCTCGAAGCGAGGCCGCGGAGGCGCTCTGGTTCGAAAAGAATCAGGATCGACTCTTGAAGCTTTTTGAGGAGGCCGGGAGGAAAGACACGCTGCGGATCGGCGGCAAGAGCGTCGGTATTACTATCTCGAAGAGCACGGGCCGGATCGCGAAGCCGCCATCGCAGAAGGTCATGCTGCGCATTCCGGCGGATGACCTCGAACGCGCGCGCCATCTGGCCGAACGTAAGGGGCTGCCATATCAGACCTACATGAAGCTGCTTTTGCGTGAGGGTCTGAACCGGGAGGAAAAGACAAGGCGGCGCGCATAGCCGGCAACCCGCGGACGGCGGGGTGATACGCTTGAAGCGTGAACTTCGTTACGGGGCTTAAGTGCGTATTCTGCGGGACGGTTTATTCGACGCGCGTGGCCTATACCTGCCCGCGGTGCGGCATCGCGGGGATTCTCGACGTGGAGTTCGACTACGCGGCCATCGGGCGCCGGCTCACGCGCCGGCGGCTGGCGGGGCGCGCGGAGCAGTCGCATTGGAGATACCGCGAGCTGCTGCCCATCGGCGCGGATGCGGCACTGCCGGCTCTCTCCGTAGGGTGGACGCCGCTGACCCCGGCCGCAGCCCTGGCCCGCCACCTCGGCGTGCGCACTCTCTTTCTGAAGGACGATGGCCGCAATGCGACCGGCTCGCTGAAGGACCGCGCCAGCTCCGTGGGGGTGGTCAAGGCCCGGGAAAAGCGCCGGAAGATCATCGCCTGCGCCAGCACCGGGAATGCGGCATCGTCGTGCGCGGGCATGGCGGCCTCGATGGGGATGCGCAGCGCGATCTTCGTGCCGGAACGCGCGCCGGAACCAAAGGTCACCCAGTTGTTGATTTTCGGCGCGACGGTGTTTCGCGTGCGCGGCAGCTACGAGCAGGCGTTCCAGTTGTGCCAGCAGGCCTGCGAGCGCTGGGGCTGGTACAACCGCAATTCCGGCATCAATCCTTACCTGGTGGAAGGCAAGAAGACGGTGGGCCTCGAAATCGGCGAGCAACTCGGTTGGCAGCCGCCCGATTGGGTGGCGGTCTCGGTGGGAGACGGCTGCACCATCGCCGGAGTCTGGAAGGCGTTCCGGGAGATGAAGACGCTGGGGCTGACGGAGCGCACTCCCCGCATGTTGGGCGTGCAGGCGGAAGGCGCCGCCCCCATCACCACGGCTTTTCGCACCGGCGAAGCGATGCGGCCCATCGAGCCGCACACGCTGGCCGACAGCATCGCGGTGGGGGTCCCCAGGAACTGGAAGAAAGCCGTGCTGGCGGTGGCGGAATCGGGCGGCGCCATGATTAATGTGAGCGACGAGGAGATTCTGGAGGCCATGCGCTACACCGGCCGGCTGACCGGCATTTTCGCCGAACCGGCGGCGGCCACGGCTGTCGCCGGCCTGCGCCGCGCGCTGGCGGAGGGCACGGTCGGCCGCCGCGCCAGCGTGGTGGCGGTGATCACAGGGAACGGATTGAAAGATGTCCAGTCGGCGCGGTCGGCGGTGACACAACCGTTCGACATTACGCCGGATGGCGATGGCTTGGCCGATATCCTACGCGGGCAGGAGTTGATTACCTGAATGCTGCGCTCTTTGCTCATCCGCGATATCCACAGCCTGGTTCTCATGGATGCGGAGAACACTGTCCTCCACGACGCGCACCTTTATATCGAAGATGGGGAGATCCGGCAGGTGGGAGCGAAGCCGGCTAAGCTGCCGCGCGCGGACCGCACCATCAGCGGGCGCCACGCGGTGGCCGTGCCGGGCTTGGTGAACACGCACCATCATCTCTTCCAGACGCTGACGCGCGCTTGCCCGGCGGCGGCCGATGCCGAGTTGTTCGATTGGCTGCGGACGCTGTATCCACTGTGGGCGCGCCTCAACGAAGAATCGGTGTACGTGGCGGCGCTGGCGGGAATGGCGGAGCTGCTGCTCTCGGGCTGCACCACCACCACCGATCACCACTACCTGTTCCCGCACGGCCACAGCCGTCTGATCGATGCGGAAATCGAAGCCGCGCGCCGCATTGGCATACGTTTCCATCCCACTCGCGGAAGCATGAGCGTGGGCCGCAGCAAGGGCGGACTGCCACCGGATTCGGTGGTGCAAAGCGAAAGCCGGATACTGGCGGATTCCGAGCGGTTGATTCGCCAGTATCACGACCCCGCGCCGGGTTCCATGCTGCGGATCGCGCTGGCGCCGTGCTCTCCCTTTTCGGTGTCGCCGGAGCTGATGCGCGCGACTGCCGCTCTAGCCGGCCGTTACGGCGTCCGGCTGCATACCCACTTGGCCGAGACTCGCGACGAAGAGGCGTATTGCCTGAACCGCTTCGGAAAGCGCCCTCTCGATCTTCTGGAAGACGCCGGCTGGCTCAACGCGAACACGTGGCTGGCGCACGGGATCTGGTTCAACCGCCGTGAAATCGCGCGTCTGGGGCGCGCCGGTGTGGGGATCGCGCATTGTCCGAGCTCGAACATGCGGCTGGGATCGGGCAGCGCCCCGGTGCTGGCTCTGCGGCGCGCCGGCTGCCCGGTGGGCCTGGGAGTGGATGGCAGCGCCTCCAACGACAGTTCTCACATGCTGGCCGAAGCACGGCAGGCGCTGCTGCTGCACCGCTTGCTCGATGGCGCGGCCGCGCTGAACGTGGCGGACACGCTGCGCATGGCGACGGTGGAAGGCGCGCGATGCCTGGGGCGGGACGACATCGGAAGCCTGGAAGCCGGCCAGCGCGGCGATGTGGCGCTATTCGATTTACGGGACGTGGGTTACAGCGGCGCCGGCGACGCGCTTTCCGCCCTTCTGCTGTGCGCTCCCACGCGTGTGAGCACGCTGGTAGTGGAAGGCCGCGTGGTGGTGGAGGCGGGCGAACTGAAGACGATTTCGCTCGACGCGGTCCTGCCGCGCCACCGGCGGCTGGCGGCGCGAATGCAGGGGTCCGCTTCCCTGTGAGGGATCACGCCGCATTTTGTCCTATCCCGGCGGCGGTCCACGGTTGCGGGCCGCCGCTGGATGATCTTCAACGCCTCAGAACTGGAAGCGTGTGGCGAACTGCAGGATGCGCCCCGCGTTGGCCTGCCCCGTGAGCTGGCCGAAAGCGGAGCTGGTCACGGTCATGTTCGGCGCACTGAACTGCGTGTGGTTGGTCAGGTTCAGAAAGTCGCACGAGACCAGGAACGCAATGCTCTCGTGAATCTGGAATCGCCGCGCAAGCTTGGCATCCCAGTCCCGAATGCCGTCGGACCGCAGGCTGTCGATGTACTGCGGGAAGATGCGCGCCTGGTAGGTGCCGGGCTGCACCGCGGAACGGCCCTCGAAGCCCACGAAGCTGGCCGGCGGCGCGGTGGATCCCGTCCAGACCGCGGCCGGGTCATACCACATGTGAAGGTACTCATTGTGGATGTTGGTGTGGTTCAGAGCGTCCACCACCTGGTCCACGGTGCCGTAGTAGAACAGGTTGCCCATGGAAATCAGCGGGCCGGTCTGATAGGTGTAGACCCAGTTGATCGACCATCCGCCCACGATATAGGAGAGCGGTCCTTGGCGCAGCCATTGGTGGTCCTTGCCGAACGGGAGTTCCACCACGTTGCTCCACACCAGCCGGTTGGGGCGGATGTTGGAGTTCAACTGCCACTCCGGAGTCGGGTCGAACTGGTTCGCGAGCCACTGCTGGCGGCCCCACATGTGCGCGTACTGCACCTGGGACTGGAAGTTATGCGACCACCGCTTCTGGTACTGAACGCGAACTTCGTTATCGACGTCCTTGCTGCGAAAGCCGCCGTTCTCGCTCAAACCGAATCCGGCGTTGGGATAGGCGCGCAGCAGTTGCTGCACCTGTAAGGTGGTCCCGGTGAACATGCCGACGTTGCTGAGGTAGTTGTACAACGTCGGGTTGGAAGCCTGTATGGCGGGCAGCGCGGCCAGGAATGGATTGGGCACCGTGGCCTTCATGGCGTTATCCGTGGCGGCGCTGTAGCTGTCGGAGAAATTCCAGTACTGGGCTGGCAGGGGGCTGAGGTTCCTGGTCATGGGCAGGTTTGCGTACCCGCCGTTGTAGGAAACCTCTATGCGGTGGTTGCCGTGCAACTCGCGCTGGATGGCGAGCGAGTAGCGCTGCTCCCAGGTTGGCGAATAGTTGCGCGGGTAGTAGGTGAAACCCTGGCCGTCCAGAATGCCGGCGCCCAGCGAATTGCCGGCCGGCAGCACCCAGCGCGAACCGCTGGCCAGCACGGGGAAGGGATTCATCATGGGGTTGGCGGCTCCCAGGGCGGAGGCCGCCATGCTGCCGTTGTTGGCTGCGCAGCAGTAGGTCAAGCCGTTGTCGTTGGTGAGGATGGTGCTGGTGGTCTGGCTGTAGCCGTTCTGCCCGGGACGGCTGTTCATGGAATTGAACGTGTCCGAATGCCAGCCGGTGCCGGCGCGCAGCACGGTCTTGCTGTTGATCTGGTATACCACGCTGACGTTGGGCAGGAAGCGGTTGGTGCCCTGAGTCCAGTTGCTGTACTGCTGGCCCAGATAGCTGACGCCGCCGATAACCTGGAAGGCGCTGGCCGGCATGGCCTGCGCCAGAGTCTGCACGGCGGCGTTGGAGGCGTTGGCGGGGCTGGAGAGCATGGTCGAATAGGCGTTTTGCACGGCCGTGGCGTACGGAGGCACCGCGCCGAAATTGTACATTCCCCCGATTCCGCGGTCGAACCGCTCGGTGATGCCGCCTTCACGCTCGAAGCGGACGCCGAATCCGATGCGCAGGCGCGAGGTGAGGCGGAAATCGTCCTGGATGTACGCCGTATGGTAGCGCGTAGTCCAGTAACCCGTATCGTTGGTGTCCAGGGTCATGGAACTGGGCAGGCCCATCAGGAACGAGGCGTAGCCCAATCCGGTCGAGGAAGCGGTGGTGGTATTATCCGCCTGCCGGTCGTAGGTATTGGTGAACTGGAAATACCCCGTGGCGTTGCCCAGCGGGTTGACCGAGCCATAGTGGTAACGCCGCTCCTCATAGCCGTACTTGAAGGTGTTTCTGCCCTTGACGGTGGTCATCTTGGCGGCCAACTGTTCCGTGGTGCCGCGCTGGTTCAGCCCCTGCGCTCCCACGAAACTGGTGGAGGCGGCGTCGGCCACGCCGGCGATATTGATCCAGGGCAGACAGTCCTGGGCGGCGGCCTTCTGGTCGATGTAGCTGGGCAGCCCGACGTCCGCGGCGGTGTAGTTGAGGACGATCGGCTTCTTGTCGCCTTCGGCATACTGCGTGACGCTGAACGGGATGTCCAGCACGTTGTTGGCGTTGATGGTGAACAGGTAATCCAGGCTGCCGCCGCGCGTGGGCCGGTACAGGCCATTCGATTCGACGCCCTTCAACGGTGTGCCGTGCGCCCAGTCGTACTGATCCGAGAGCCGGGAGTTGAAATACCACTTGCCGCTCAGGTGCTGCCGCTGGTTGATGTTGTAGTCGTAGCGGTTGATGAAATCCGGGAACCAGTCGTTATCGGGCTGGCCGCCGTCGTAAAAGTTATTGGTGCCGTCCGCCGCCATCTGGGGCGGGTTGTTCGGCAGCGGGTAAAGCTGGGAGTAGAACTTGGTGATCGGGTTGGTCATTATCGACGCCGGAAGAACATTGTTCGGGAAAGGCGTGCGGGTCACGTGGCCGCTCACCAGGGTGGCCGTCCGCGGGTCGTAGATGATGTACTGCGAGGGATTAGTGGTGCCCACCAGCAAAGCCGAGAAGTCGCCCGACCGCTGCGGGATCGTGGGCACGGTATAGTTGGGCGTGCTGTTGGGAGGAGCGATGCTGACCAGCTTGCTGTAGGCGATGTAGAAGAAGAGCTTGTTCTTGCCGTTGATGATCTTGGGAATCCAGACTGGTCCACCGACGCCGAAGCCCGGCTGCGTGACCCGACCCGAGGCCTGCTCGGGTGTGCCGGGGGCGACGGTGCCATTGGCCAGACCGGCCAGCCAGGTCGATCGCGTGAATGACGGCGTGGCGTTCCAGCGGAACTGCTGGAACTGCCAGTAGCCGGCGCCGTGCAGCGAGTTGGTGCCCGATTTGATGGTGGCGCTAATAAAGACGCCGACGGCGTGGCCCATGGAGGCATCGTACGGATCGGTCTCTATGCGCACTTCGTCGACGGCTTCGGCGTTGGGCACAAAGCCGGCGCGTCCGCCGTTGGTCCCGGTAACCGGGTTGCCATCCAGCAGAAACTCGTTGAGGGCGGCGCCCAGGCCGCCGGAGGCGTAACTGGCGGTAGCGGCGTGATCCAGGGCCCGGTTGTTATCGGGCGTCTCGGCGCCGGTGAAGATCATGCCCGCGGCCATGGCCTGCAAGGCAAACGGATTCATGGTGGTGTAGGGCAATTGGCCGATATCGCGGGTGTTGAGGACGCGGCCTTGGGCGGAGGTAGCGGTATCCAGCAACGGCGCATCCGCCGAGACTTCCACGGATTGGCTGGTTTGGCCGATCTCGAGTTTTAGGTCGAGAGCCAGACGGTCGCCGGTGTTCACCGTGATGCCGGTCTGCACGAACTTCTTGAATCCAGCCGAATCTACAGAGACGGAGTACGTCCCCGGGACCAGATAATCGACTTCAAAATATCCTGTTTGATTGGTGGTGGCGTTACCGGAGACGTTGGTCGCGAGATCGGTGACCACGACCGCCGCGCCAGGCACCACCGCGTTCTGCGGGTCAACGACCTTGCCCGTGATGCTGCCGCGCGATTCCTGCGCCAGGCAGACCGTGGAAATACAAAGCAGCAGTGCGACGCCTATCAATAAGGCGCGATTCTGCATGAGACGCAAACGTAGCATTCAACCTCCAATACGGTTCCAATAGACCCGTGGGGCTATTTTCGTACGAGAGGCGGAATCATGCAAGCAGTATTTTCAGAGCTGAAGAGGTTATATTCTGCAAAACGTAATCCCATGCGTCGCAGCGCCGCAAGTGCTTTTCTCTTAGGAGATTATGCGAGCCAGGGACATTTGCCGCCAGGGACCGCAAACGGAACTTCGCGTTTCTCATTGCGAAACTCAAGAACAAGAAGACCGGCTTCCGGATGGTGAATCCGGAAGCCGGCCCCAACCATCGACCACCGTCAGGGCTTGACTGGCCGCTCCCGATCAGAACGAGAGTCGGGCGCTGAACTGCAGTTTGCGCGGACTGTTGGCCATGGAGGAGACAATCCCGAAGCTGCTGGAATCGATTCCCGTTCCCGGAGCCGCGAAGTGCACCGCGTTGTTGACGTTAAACGCGTCCGCCTGAAACGCCAGTCTGATCCTCTCGCGGATCGGGAATTCGCGGCGCACGCTCACGTCCACGTCGGCATTGTGAGGAGCAAACAGTCCATACGGAGCCGCGCGCGTAATGTTGCCTTCCGTGTAAGCCGCCGGGTCAACGAACGCCGTTTTGTTGAGGTAGACCGTGCTGGAAACATTCGCGCCGCCGCTTCCGATGGTGCCATTCTGCCACACGCTTCCCGAGAAGCCCGCGGCGTAGTTCGGATAGCAGGACGCGTCGATAATGCCGCCGCCGGTGCAGGTGCCGGTGATCGACAAGGGCGCTCCGCCCTGGTACGTGAAGAGTCCGGAAATCTGCCAGTTGCTAACCACCGGGTTCAATACTCCGGCGCTCAATTTGTGAGCACCCGGGCCGAAAGGCAACTGATAGACGAATGTGGCGCTGGCAACCGTCGGGTGATCGATGGTGCCCGGCCCTTTTTCCAGAAAGTCCTTGTTCGGATCGCGCACGCCCACGAGATCGTCCAACTCCTTGCTGTAGGTGTAGTTGAACATCACCGAGAGGCCTTGCGCGAACCGGTGGGTGAGAGAGATCTGAAGCGCGTTATACGTCGAATTGCCGACGTCCAGCCAGGGATCGGAAATGCCATTGTATTGCGGGAACGGCTTCAGCGCCTGGGCAATGGTTCCGGTGAAATTCGGGAAAGGAATCGCGATATTCGGGAACATGGCCTGAGCCGAAGCGAGTGTGCTGGCACTCAGGGTTTGCGTTAACAGAGACTGCAGCGGGAGGTACTGCACGGGAATCTGATTGGTAAAAGGTCCGGCGATGGCAGCCCCAGGCAGCCAGTGGCCGTCGCTGGCGCTATACGCGAGGCTCAACATCCAGTTGGGACTCAGCGAACGCTGGAGGTTGAAACTCCAGTCTTCGTAATACGGGGCTTTGCCGCCGAAATTGGGGTCGCCGTAAGTAATGGTCTGGGCGGTGCTCGGGCCGGCCGGGAACGGAAGCGAAGCCGCGGCCGCGGCGGTGATGTAGCCGATGCCGAAACTGGGGTAGAAGAAGGGAGGGTTCAGGGGATAGCCCGGGTACCCGCTGTTCCAGTTGTACGCGGGTTGCCCGGTGACGGTGCTCGACAGGCTGCCGCTGTTGTTAAAACCAAGCTGGCTCAGCCCCTGGCGTCCGTTGCCGCGCCCGCCGACTCCGCCGGCATGCGCATAAAAGATGCTATAGCTTGCCCGGATGACCGTCTTTTCCCCGAGCTGGTAGGCGAGTCCGAGGCGAGGTCCGGGGTTGATGTTGTGCTGCTTGATGGGAGTCGAGCAACCGCAGCTATCGGTGCCGTGGCCCGCAAATTCCAGAGCTCCCGGGATGTTCCCCGCCGCCGGGTTGGGCATCGTGGGATTGAAAAAGGACATGACGTTGTTCACTTCGGTGAACGTGCTCCAGATGTCCCAGCGCAGACCCAGGTTCAGGGTCAGACGCTTACTGACTTTGTAATCGTCCTGAACATACCAGGCGTAAGTCTTGTAACGTCCTCCGGTCTCCGCCACCGCGTTCTGCGTCACCACGCTGCTGTCCACGGCGCCCAGCAGAAAACCGGCGTACGCCAAGCCGGTGTTGGCGACGGCGGTTCCGCTGGAGCTGAAATTCTCCGTCTCGGCGTTGCTGAAGGTGAAACCGGCCTGCGTGCCGGTCAGCGGGGTGTTCTCGTTGTCCTGCAGCGACTGCCATTGGAAGCCGAAAGTGAGGTTGTGCTTCCCTTTGGTCCACAGGATGTTGTCCTGCACGTCGAAGGTGTTCTGGGCCTCGTTGTAGGCATGCGAGTTGGTCCCGTCCCAGCTCACCGGATTGTTAATGCCGCCGCTGAAGGTGATGTCCGGAAAGCCCGAACCCGCCACTCCCCCGGGAAGGCCCTTGAGCCCGGCCTTGGACGGATAATTGCCGCCGTAGGTGTTGCTGGTCAGCGGTATAAACATCCGGCTGAGCGACGCGCTGAACTGGTTGACCAGGCTCGCGCTGATGATCTGGCTATCATGAATCTGCGCCGTGGTCGCATACTCGATCACGCCTCTGCCATCCGTATACGGCACGGGAAGCGTGGAGGTGGAGACCGCCGTCAGGCTCCCCACGACGGGGTTCGCGTACTTGCCGGTGCTGAAGACGGCGAAGAGCCGGTTGTTGTCCGTAATGTCGTAGTCCAGCTTATCCGTGGTGCTGTCGTTGTTGACCTTGTTCGGCAGCGAGGCCAGGTAATTATTGGTTGTGGCGCCATTCGTGGGAGGCGGGAGATAAGACTCGAAGGACTGCGAAATCGATGAAATCCGGCTGGTGGGGATGATATTCCCCGGGAACGGCGTCCGGACGCCGACACCGCTCGCGGAGGTGGGATCGTAGATCACTCCGTTGGTGCCGCTGGCGGGGAGAAAGGCGCTAAAATCCCCCGTCCGCTCGGCGACAGTGGGTATGTTCTGGTACCCGGGAGCGGTGGCCGAGAGAAACCGGTATCCGTCGTAATTGGCGAAGAAGAAGAGCTTGTTCTTGCGGATGGGCCCGCTGGTGGTGGCGCCGAATTCGTTCTGGTGGTCCACCGGCAGGATTGCGGAGAAGAAGTTCCTGGCATCGAGGTCGGTATTCCGGAAGTATTCGAAAACGCCGCCATGGAACTGGTTGGTTCCCGACTTCATGACGTAATTCGACACGCCCTGCCCTTCATACATGGCCTTGGCGCCGGCCGTTTCCACCTGAAACTGTTCCACGGCCTCCACCGAAACCCCGAACGCCAGGTTACGGGTATCGCTCTCCGTCCCGGCGCTGGTCAGCGGCAGACCTTCGATGTACACCTCGTTCTGATAGGTCTGACCGCCGTTGAAGGAGCCGGTGGATGGACCGGCCGCCTGGGTGCTGTAATTGTCGACCCCGCTGGCGAGGCCGGCGAACGACGAGGGGTCCCTCGGAGAACCGCCGGCATTCATGGCCAGGGGAAGCGAATCGTACACCCGGTTATCCATCGAGGAACCGAGCGCTACATCGTCAACCTTCAGGGCCGTCGGCTGGGCTTCCACGGTGATCGATTGATTGGCCGCGCCAATCTGCAATTTGGGATTCACGGCGACGTTTGCCAGCGCTTCCACGATCACATGCTGTTGAGTAAGAGTTTGAAAACCGATGGCCTTGACCGTAACGGTATACTCGCCGGCAGGGAGCAGAGGGAGCGCAAAAACCCCGGCCTCGGTGGTTTCGCGGGCGGTTTGGACCCCCGTGGCCACATTCGTGGCGGTGACTGAAGCGCCGGCCACGACGGCTCCCGAAGGATCCGTGACGGTTCCTTGAATCGTTCCACTACCGCCCACTTGCGCAGTCGCAGCCGCGACTGCCAGCAGCGCTGCCAATAAGCAATGCAAAACCCGCATCGTTAGCCTCCATTCTTCACGTTTGGCTCAAAATCGGTCCGCTCGCCGGCCTCATTCCTCTTCATCGATCTGTCGAAACCTGGCGCACAGCGCGCGCGGCAAGACAGAATACACCGCGAAAACGGTCTCAGTCCGATCACGGTGATTAGCAGAAGCGAGCCTAAGGTATCTTAAGGCGAATTGAGGCGAATGTCATCAAATCTTTCGCCGTACTGAAAACTATACGAAACGCATACTGATGTCTATGCTTTTCGCATAGGTTCTGGCGGGCGATTGGTGGTGATACCCTGAGGTAGCGCGAACCTTCTCATGCCGAATTCAGCCCCTCTCGCCCGCCCACGGCGCCTCCCGGCGATGGTCGCAGCCGGATGCCTGGCGGCGCCGGTTCTGTTCGCCCTCGCGCTGCCACTGGTGTGCACGGCGGGACTCGGATTCCCGCCTGGAAACCCCAGCTATGGCGTCGACTTCTGGCGCGAGGCGGAGGGCCTGCCGCAGTCCCGGGTCCGGGCCATCGTCGAGACCCACGACGGCTACATCTGGCTGGGCACCGATGGCGGCGCCGTGCGCTTCAATGGGAGCAGTTTCAGGGCGTTCACCGTCGAAACCGGAAGTCTGAAAGACAACGAAGTCTGGGCGCTTCAGGAAGACGACGAGAATGCGCTCTGGATCGGCACCTATGGAGGCGGCCTGACCCGCCTGAAAGATGGCCGGTTCCGAACCTTCTCGACCGCCGACGGCCTGCCCGACGACGTCATCACGCACATCGAAAAGGATTCGTCGGGAGATCTCTGGATCGCGACGTCGAGCGGGTTCTGCCGCTATTCGCACGGGCGTTTCACTCGCATAGAAGCGCCGGGCAGACCCACTGTCGGCGGACGCGACACCATCTGCGCGCGCTCTCCTGGCGGCGTGTTCGTGTCCACGGGCTCTCAGGTGCTCCGTTACTCCGACGGCCGCTTCGACCCGCTCGGCGGACTCGTCCAGAAAGGCGACGGATCGATTGAACGGCTCACGTGCGCCGCCGATGGTTCGGTGTGGGTCGGATTCAGCAAGGGCGCGATCAAGAACTGGAAGAACGGCAGGGCCGCCACATTCACGCCGCGACACGGCCCAGCCACCGATATCGCGCTGCTCTATGAAGACCCCGCCGGGGGCGTCTGGGCGGTTTTGGGGCGGACGATTTACCGTCTGCGGAACGGGCGATTCCTGCCCTTGCCCCTGGAGGATGAGAGAACCGACCTGGGCGCCGTGTACAGCATGTTTGTCGATCGGGAAGGCAGCATCTGGGTGGGACTTCAATCGAATGGGCTAGGGCGTCTCCGTGTGAAGCAGATCTCGACCCTGCCGGCTCCGGAAGGCGTGCCCGACGATATTGCGCGGTGCGTTTTCCAGGACCGGCACGGCGACCTCTGGGTCGGAACCACCAACGGTTTCGCCCGGTATCGCGAGGGAAGGCTGCTATCGCACACGATCCTCCCGGAAGGGCATTTGGGACCCGTCAGGTCGTTCGCGGAAGATCCGCAAGGCCGGCTCTGGATTGCGGCCGGCAAGGATCTGCTGCTGCTGGATCACGGCCGTCCGACCGCTTTCCCCGGCTGGCGGGCGTCTTCCGTAATCATGGTGATTTACAGAGATTCGCTGGGCGGCATGTGGGTGGGCGCCGACTGGGATGGGCTCTACCAGTGGACCGGCCAGGCTTTCCGCAATTACCGTACCCAGGATGGATTGGCCGGAAATCGAGTCCGCGCCCTGTTGCGCGACCGCCAGGGCGCACTCTGGATCGGAACAGCCGGGACTGGCGTAAGCCGGTTTTTTCAGGGGAGGTTTACCAATTATGGGATCAGTGCGGGCCTGGCTGGGAATCGTGTTTATGCCATTCACGAAGACGAGGACGGAACACTGTGGTTCGCCGCGCGTGGCGGGCTGACCCGGCTCAAGGACGGAAAGTTCTTTTCCTATGCCTCGGCTCCAGGCCTGTTGTCCGATTTTGTCTATAGCATTCTCGATGACGGACCAGGCAACTTCTGGTTTAGCTCCGCCCACGGGATCTTCAAGATCGGTAAAGCCGAACTGGCGGATTTCGCGGACGGGCGGGCCAGGAAAGTCACCCCGGTGAGTTATGGTGTGCGGGATGGGATGAAGACGCGCGCCGGCAACGTCGGCAACCAACCTGTAGCATGGAAGACATCCGATGGCCTGCTGTTGTTCACTTCCTTGAAGGGCGTTGTGGTCGTCGATCCCAGCCGCCTGACATCCAGTTCCTATGTTCCCCCCGTGCACATCGAAGGCGTCACTGTGAACCGCCAGAAGCAGCCACTGGACCGCGAACCCAGTTTGCCGGTGGGCGCGGGAGAGGTTCAGATCGACTATGCCGCGCTGAGCTATCTGAATCCCGAGAAGGTCCGCTATAAGTACATGCTGGCGGGGTTCGACGCCGATTGGGTGGACGCCGGAGACAGAAGCTTCGCCTACTACGCGAATCTGCCTCCGGGCGCTTTCGGTTTCCACGTGATCGCCGGCAGCGTGGACGGGCAGTGGAATCGGCAGGGGGCTTACTTTGGATTCCAACTGCGGCCGCGCTTTTATCAAACACGGTTGTTCTGGGGCGCCGCCGTCTCGGTTGTGTTGCTGATCGCGTGGCTGTTCCACAGGCTTCGGATGCACGAGCTAAAGGCCAGGTACTCGGCGGTCCTGGGGGAGCGCCACCGGATCTCGCAGGACATTCACGACACCTTCGCCCAAAACCTGGCCGGCATTGCGCTGCAGCTCGATTCCGTCAAAATGCAGTTGGAGGAGATCCCGCCGGGGGTGCGGGGCCGGCTCGACGAAGCCTGCAACCTGACTCGCTATAGCCTGGCCGAAGCCCGGCGCACGCTAACCGATCTGCGCTCCGATGAACTCGAAGGCACGGAATTGACGATTGCGCTGCCCGAGATCGCCAAGCGGCTGGTGGGCGCCGCCGCCGTTCAGACCGCCATACACGTGGCCGGTACGCCGCAACGGCTTGGCCCGGTGACCGAGAAAGCCCTGATCCGCATCTTCCAGGAGGCCCTGGCGAATGCGCTGAAACATTCCCATGCCGGAAGTATCGATATCCAATTACGCTACGAGGAAGCGGGCCTCGTGCTGGCGGTGAAGGACGATGGCCGCGGCTTCGATGCGGAACGCGCGATTCCCCTGGCCGTGGGGCACTACGGACTGACCGGCATGCGCGAGCGAGCCGAGCGGATCGGCGGGCACATGACGCTGACCAGCGCGCCCGGTCAAGGCACTGAATTGGTGATTTCCGTGCCGTTCGCCGAATAGCGCCGGCACATAGGATGCAAGCTTATGAGCGACTCATCGCAGATCCGCATCATGATTGTGGAGGATCATTTCGTGGTCCGCGAGGGGCTGAAAGCGATCATCGACAGCCAGAAGGACATGGTCACCGTCGCCGAAGCCGGCAACGGCAGGCAGGCAGTAGAGGCATTTGAACAATATCAGCCCGACGTCACGCTGATGGACGTGAGAATCCCCGGCCTGAATGGCATCGACGCGATCGGCGCCATCGTCGCGAAATTCCCCAACGCCCATGTCATCGTGCTCTCCACGTACGGCGGCGACGAGAACATCTTTCGCGCCTTCCAGGCAGGCGCGATGGCCTATTTCCTCAAGGACATCAAGGGCCAGGACTTGGTCGACGCGATTCGAGCCGTGCATGCGGGGCAGCGCGTGGTGCCGCCGGAGATCGCGTCCCAACTCGCAGGGCGAGTCCCGCTCACGGCTTTGAGCCCGCGCGAGATGGAGATCCTGACTCTCGTCGCGAAGGGCAAGTCCAATAAGGAGATCGCCGCCAAACTCGCGATCAGCGAGGGCACGGTCCGGGTTCACGCGAGCAATCTGCTCTCCAAGCTCCGTTGCAGCGGCCGGGCCCAGGCGGTCTCGGAAGCCATCCGCCGCGGCATTATCGAAGTGGAATGAGGCCGCGCGCCGCGTGTTACCCTGATTCGGCGGCGGATTGTTTGTGAAGCGATTTCCCTTTCTCGACTGGATGCGCGGGCTGGCCGTGGTGATCATGATCCAGTGCCACGTGTTCAATTCGTTCGCGCGGATGGACCTGCGCGAGGGCGGCCCCTACGTGCTTTCACAATTCGTGGGCGGAATGGCCGCGCCGTTGTTCCTCTTCATGGCGGGCATGACGTTCGCCTTCCAGTTGGATAGCCTGGAGCGCCGAGAGCCGAACCGCTGGCGGCGCTGGCGCATTTCGCTGCGGCGCGCAGGCTACATCCTGGGCATCGCATTCCTGTTCCGTTTCACCAACTGGCTGGCCAGCCTGCCCCATTCCGACCTGGGCGAGATCACCAAAGTGGATATCCTGAACTGCATGGGCGTGGGGATAGCGGCGGTTTCTTGGGCGGCGCTGTTCGAGTTCAAGGGGCGCGTGCGCTTCGCCGTGCTGGCGGGGCTGGCGATCGCCGCGGCGGCGCCCATCATGACCAACCTCCCGTGGGGCGGGACGCCGGCGTTCGTCCAGGAATACCTCGTGCCCGGTCCCGGCCGCCCGCGATTCCCGTTCTTCCCGTGCGCATCCTATGTCGGGTTCGGCCTGGCCGCCGGCGCCATCGTAAAGCGCACGGCCGCGGACCGGCTGGACCGGTTCATGCAGTGGTCCGCGCTCATCGGATTCGCCCTAACCTTCACCGCCCAGTATTTTTCCAACATCCCCTACTCCGTCTACCCCCGGTCCGACTTCTGGAGAGACAGCCCGGCGCTCATCCTGATCCGCGTGGGCATCATGCTGCTGATGATGGCCGGGGCGTACCTCTGGACGGAGTTTGGCATGGGGACGACCTGGAGCTGGATGCTATGCTTCGGGAAGACTTCGCTGATGGTGTACTGGGTGCACGTGATGCTGGTTTACGGGGACTTAGCGAAACCATTCAAGCGGGCGCTATCGATTCCGCAAACCGCCCTGGCGACCCTTCTGGTGATGCTGTCGATGGCGGCGCTGGCCGCCGCGCGGCTGTGGTGGCAGGCGCGCCGGGCAGCCGCGGCCACGGTCGCCAGCGCGAATTAGGGCGTGTCGGTGTGCTCGCCGTTTCCCTTCCCGGCAGCTAGTTTCTCTGCCAGGTTGTCGATGGAGGCGCTCCGTAAAACGCCCATCATGGCCTCCTGCGCTTCGGCCCAGACGCCATGCGCCGAGCACGCCTCCTGGCGGCCGCAAGCGTGGTCTGAAGTGAGACACAGGTTGAGGCGCACGGGACCCTCGATGGCCTGCACCACATTCAGTATCGATGCGCCGCGGTTGGCCTCGGGGAGCTCGAAGCCCCCGGTGTTGCCCCGGTGCGAAATCACCAACCCGGCGCGGGTGAGGCCTTGCAGCACTTTCGAAAGGAACTGCTCAGGACATTCGGCCACGCGGGCCAGTTCCCCGCGGCTGGCGCGGGTTCCCGGCGGCAGCCCGGCCAAGTGAATCATCACCCGCACGGCATAGTCGGCGGCTCTTGTCAGTTGCATATCGGATATGTCCCATTGTAACCTTACCGCCGCATCCGAAAGGCCTGGTTATTTCGCCGGCCTGGCGCTACTGATAGTGGATCGTGATGGTGGTGCCGCCCGAGGCGGCGCTATCGAACACGACTTGGTTGCCCCGCGTCACCGTCACGCGGGAAATCTTGGCGGTGGCGTTGTTGTGCGCCAGGTGCTGGTTGGTGGCTCCGGCGTGGAACGAGCCGAAATCCGAGGTGACCTGCAACCCCCGGCCGTTGTTGCCCGTGGTGACAGTTATGTCGGTCGAGGCGTAACGCACGGCCACCGTGCACCGCTGCCCCGAGAATGGCAACGTCTGGTTATTGCCGGGCATTGCGAGCACCACCTGGGTGACGGCTTTTCCGGCGTTGGGGTGAACTCTGGTATTTGTGCCGGAGCCGCCCCAATTGGCCCACGGAACCCCTCGGGATTCGATGGTCAGAGATCCGTCCGCAATGATGATGGGTGTATCGATGTCCTGAGCCCACATATGGATACACCCGCCGATGGCAGCCGCCAGGAGCGCTACGAAGACGACCGTCAGGCTGCGCAGTTCTCGATTGAATGTGAAGTGAGTGGCTATCATAGCGTTGGTCCCCTCCCGCGCGCCGTATCCAGCTTCATTTGCCCCCCGCGAGCCGCGCAAGCTGGCTGCGAGCATACTGGATGTCGGGCCGGGCTAAGTATGTACTATAGCTATCAGAGTGCCACTTCTGTTCCAGGGTCGCAAGTAAATTCGAGGCTTGCTTGGCGTACTCCCGCGATTTTGCGCCGGCGCCCAGGGCGGCGGCCGCCCGCGAGGCCACCAGCCAGCAGCGCCACTCCGCCTCCTGGCGGCCCGCGCGCGCCAACACCGGTTGCGCCGCCAGCGCCGTATCCAGCGCTTTCCGGGCATCGCCATCCTCCAGCAAAGCTTCCGCCTGCGCCAGCCCGGTTTCCGCTATCAGCGACGGTTTCGCCGACTTGACGGCCAGCGCCACCGCCTCGCTGGTGGACGCCACGCCCTCGCGCCGCCCGCCCGTCGAGGCCAGCGCCAGCCCCAGCACACTGCCGGCTTCCGCCGCCGCCTCGTTGCTCAGTCCGGCTTGCGCGAGCAAACGCCGGCCAATCGCCACGGCAACCGCGAATTGCCGCTGGCTGAGAGCCATCTGGCAGCGTATGACGTCCAGTTGCTGTTGCAAGGCCCGGGACGCTCCGGGGCTGGCCGCGTCGAGTGCCTGTTGCGCTTCGCCGTAGCGCCCAAGCTGCCACAGTATCCGGCTCGAATCCAGCAGGCTGTAGGCCACATTCAACTGGTCGCCGGACTGTTTTGCGGCGGCGTATGCTTCGCGGTAATTCAGCAATGCGTCGGGCCAGCGCTCCTGCGCCTCCAGCACCGTGCCGATACCCTGCTGGGCCAGCGCCACCTGGGTCTGGTCCCCGAGCTGGCGCGCAATCTCGAGCTGCTGCTGGAAAGACCGCAGCGCCGCCTGGTAGTCCCCGTTCTGCCGTTGCGCCCGGCCCAGCAGGATCAGCGCTTGCGCCGTCTCCTTCCGGTATCCTCCGCGCCGATACCACGCCAGCGCCTGTTCCACATTGCGCAAACCCTCGCCGGTTTCGCCCCGCTGTAACTCCAGGCTTCCCAGCGACAGCAACGCCCGCGCCTGGTTGCGCTGCGACTTGAAGCGCTGCGCGTACTCCAGGGCTTGCGTAAAGTACTTCCGGGCCTCGTCGTCCTCGCCTTTCACGAAGTAGGCGTTGCCCAGATCGATCAACCCGCGCGTGGTGAGGTTCTCGAGCCCGTTGGCGCGCGCCAGCTCGATGGCCTCGGTGGCGTAGTTTTCAGCTTTCGCGCCGTTCATGCGGTGCTCCGTGTTGCTCAACTGGAGCAGCACCAGAATCTGCTGATGCAGGTTGCCGGTGCTGCGGCACATCGCGAGCGCCTGCTGGAGCTGCGCTTGCGCCTGGCTGCTCTGGCCGAGCCGGTTGGCCAGCACGGCGCGCTGATAGAGCACCTCCGTCACGCCTTCCAGGTTGCTCAGGCTGCGATACAGCGGCGCGGCCTCGTCAAACGCCGCCGCCGCTTTGGCCTGATCCATCTGGCGGCCATAGAGAATCGCCAGCCGGAGCCATGCGGCGGGATTCTGCGGCTGCCGCCGGGTGGCCTCCCGGTAGCTCTCGACGGCATCCTTCAGCTTCTCGTTCTTCTCGTAGGCCCGGCCCAGGTCGACGTAGGCGTTGGCTTTGTCGTCCTCCGGCGTCCGGCGCACGATGTCGCGGTACTTCTCCACCGCCCCGGCGAAATCGCCCGTCATCGTCAGTTGCAGCGCTTCGAGATACAACTGCTCCGCCCGGCTCAGCCGCGAAGTGGCGCCGGGAGGCGCGACGCGCAGCAACTCTTCCTTGGCTTGGTCGGTATAATCCAGTTCCAGCCACGCCTCCGCCAGGCGCGCGTGAGCCATCGAGAACCGGCCATCGCTGGAGGCCGCGCGCTCCAGTGCCTGGCTGGCCTTGTAGTAAGTTCCGTCGCGCAGCGCCGCCACGCCTTCCTGGTACCAGCGGAGCGCTTCCGGCGCCGGCTGATAGCGCCTGGCCGGCAGCCACCACCACGCCAGCACGGCCGCGGCCAGCAGCGCCAGCACCGTTAGGTAGGCCCTGCGCGAGCGCCGCAATGGCGGGGCGACTTCGGCCACGGAGGGAACCGCCAGCACCTCCGTCTGCCGGCTTTCCGGCTGCGCCAGCGCCGCCCGCAGATCCGCCGCCATCTCATCGGCGGACTGATATCGCGCCTCCGGCTGCTTGGCCAGGGCCTTCAGTGCGATGCGGTCCATCTCCGGGGTTACCTGCGGATTGAACTGCGAGGGCGGCGGAGGATCCACGTGCAACACCGCCGCCAGAATCTCCACCGAGTTGGCCCCGGAGAACGCGGGCTTCGCCGCCAGGCACTCATACAGCACCGCTCCCAACGAGAACAGATCGCTCGCCGGACCCAGAGGCGCGTCCTTGGCCTGCTCCGGCGACATGTATTGAGGCGTGCCCAGAATGGTCCCTTCCAGGGTTGCGGAAGTCAAGATGGTGGAGGCGTCCTGGCTGGGCGGAGCCTCCTGCATTTGTTTGGCGAGGCCGAAATCCAGGACCTTCACCTCGCCCCGCTCGCCGAGCACGATGTTCGAAGGCTTGATGTCGCGGTGGGCGATTCCCTGGCGGTGGGCCTCGCCTAAAGCCTCCGCCGCCTGTTCGACAATCCGCAGCGATTGCTCGACCGGCATCGGCCCGTGACGCAGCACATGAAACAGGTCTTCGCCGCTCACCAGCTCCATCACGATGAAGGGATGCCCTTCCGGGGTTTCTCCGTAATCGTAGATACCGGCGATATGCGGATGGTTGAGGGCCGATGCGGCGCGCGCCTCCCGCAGGAATCGCGCGCGAAATTGGGTATTCTCGGGTGAGGCCGTGGAGAATTTGACGGCCACCCGCCGGCCCAGATGGGTGTCTTCGGCGACGTAGACCACTCCCATGCCGCCGTGGCCCAGTTGGCTCAGAATGCGGTAATGGGAAAACGTCTGCCCGACCATACCCAAGTACGCCTATTCTCCGCCAAGCCGCGCTGGGAATACAAGTTAGGGTGGAGCGGCTGTCGCGGCGAGAGACCCCGGCGTGGCACAATGATCGCATGTGGAATGCGATCCGGATAGGCGCGCTGGCCTCGGTGGTGGTAGCTGTCGGCGGCGTGCGCGCGGCGGACAATCAATTGACCGCCAGAGAAAAGGCCGCCGGCTGGCAACTCATGTTCGACGGCAAGTCGTTCGCCGGGTGGGAAGATCCGGCGAAGAAATCTCCGCCGGGGGATTCGTTCGTCATCGAAGACGGATGTCTGAAGGCGGTGGCGCATCCGCGCATCGTGGAAGACCTTTTTGCGCGGGATACGTACAGCGATTTCGAACTGGATTTCGACTGGAAGATCTCGCCGGGCGGCAACAGCGGTGTCAAGTACCGGATTCAAGACCGCGTGTTTCGGCTCGACCGCGAGGGAATGAAGTTCGAGGACCTGGTAAACCTGGCCCTGAAGGACCGTCCCAAGGGGCGGCCGGCGCATGGGCAGGAATACGTGATCGGGTTCGAATACCAGTTGCTGGACAATGCCCTGAACCCCGATGGACGCGTTGGTCCGAGCCACCAGGCGGGCGCCCTGTACGACATGTTTCCGCCGTCTCGGGAGGCGGCGCGCCCGGTGGGCGAGTGGAACCATTCGCGGCTGGTGGCCAGGGGCCCGCACGTCGAGCACTGGCTCAACGGCGTGAAGGTGGTGGATGCCAGCCTGGATGCGCCGGAGGTGGCGCGGGGCACCGGCGCGCGCTGGGGCGTAGGCTCGCCGGTGTACGAGCTGCTGGTGAAGCACCCGCGCAAGATCTGCCAGATCTCGCTCCAGAACCACGAAACCGAAGCGTGGTTCCGGAACCTTAAGATCCGGCGGTTGAAGTAGGAAGACCGGCGAAGACTCTTATCCCCCTTCCGATCCGCTCTTGATCCCCGGCCCCCGCAAAACGTGCGAAATTGGGAACAGGTGAGAAAGCTCTATTACTGGAAGCTGCAGCGCCGCGAGATCATGCTTGGCGAGCGCACCGTCCTGATGGCGGTGTTGAACGTCACGCCCGATTCCTTCTCCGACGGCGGCAAGTACGCCGATCCCGATCGCGCCTTTGCCCGCGCGATCGAACTCGAGGAGCAGGGAGCCGACATCGTCGATATCGGCGCGGAATCCACCCGGCCCGGCTCGGCGCGTATCTCCGCCGCGGAGGAGATGCGGCGGCTCATCCCCGTCCTCAAGCGTTTGAAGGATCGCTTGAGCATCCCCGTTTCCGTGGACACCTACAAGGCTGAAGTGGCGGAGCGCGCCCTCGAACTGGGGGTCGAGATCATCAACGACCCCTCCGGCCTCACCTTCGAGCCGCAGCTTGCGCGCGCGGTTTCCAACCACGACGCCGGCCTGGTTCTGAACCACATGCGTGGGCGCCCCGAGACGTGGGCGAAGCTCGGCCCCATGCCCGACCCCATGGGCGCCATCGCCCGCGACCTCGATGCCACGGTCAGCCGCGCCCGCCGCGTGGGTATCGATAAGACCAAGCTGGTGATCGACCCCGGCATCGGCTTTGGAAAACGCAAGGAGCAGAACTCGCTGATCTTGGGCCGGCTGACGGAGCTTGCCGGCTTGGATCTGCCCATCATGGTGGGACCGTCCCGCAAACACTTCCTGGCCCACCCGGACCTCGAAGAGACCAAGTACGCCACTGCCGCGGCGGTAGCCGCCTGCGTGCTGAACGGAGCCCACATCGTGCGCATTCACGACGTGCGCGAGATGCGCGCCGCCGCCGAAGTGGCCGATGAGATTCTCCGTGCCAGGGAGGGCTGAGAATGAAAATGCGTCTGACCCCTTTTGTGTTGCTCGCATCCGCGGCGTTCGGCCAGACGCCCAGCCGACCGGTGGATTATGCGTTAGTCCTCGAAGACGCACCGGTGGCCCGGAAGGCGGAGTCCCGCGCCGCGCTCCACAGCGCCGCGGCGCAGGCCCAGCTTCAGCGGATACGTGGCGCGCAGAGCGGCGTGCTCGCGGAACTGGCGCGCCGCAAGGTGAAAGTGATCTCGACCGCGCAGACTCTGCTCAACGCCGTTTTTGTGACGGCCACTCGCGACCAAGCCGCGCAACTGGTCGGCATGCCGGGGGTGGTCCGGGTGGTTCACCTGCCCCGCTACAAGCCGGCCCTCGACAAAGCGGTGGGCCTGGTGAACATCCCGGTGGGAGGTGTCCCCAACGGCGGAGCCGGCATCAAGATCGGGATCATCGATTCGGGAATCGACCAGAATCACCCGGGATTCCAGGACGCATCCCTCACGCCGCCGGCGGGCTTTCCGGTGTGCGACGTTCCCGCCAACTGCGCTTTCACCAACAACAAAGTGATTGTGGCGCGCAGCTACGTGGCGCTGGATGCGGCTGTGTGGGATACTCCGGACGACTACTCGCCGCGCGACCACATGGGCCACGGAACGGCCATCGCCATGATTGCGTCGGGCGTGCAGAATACCGGGCCGCTGGCCACCATCCAGGGCGTCGCGCCCAAGGCGTTCCTCGGTAATTACAAGATCTTCGGCTCTCCGGGCGTGAATGACTTCGCCAGCTACGCCGCTATCCACAACGCGCTTACCGACGCCGTGAAAGATGGCATGGACGTGGTGACGCTCTCATTGAGTGAGGGCGATCCCGCCACTTCCGGCCCCTTGGACGTCGATCCGAGCTGCGCCGATTCCAGCGGCGACACGCACTGCGACGTGTACGCCGAAGCGATAGAGAACGCCGTCCAACTGGGGATGGTGGTGGTGGCCGCGGCCGGCAACGACGGCAACACGGCTGCCAATTACCCGACCCTCAATTCGATCCACTCGCCCGGCACCGCGCCTGACGCCATCACCGTGGGTGCGTCCATGAATTCCCATGTGTTCTACCAGGCGGTGCACGTGAACGGC
>Ga0181536_10001945_pt1 | contig 23910 bp, 17 predicted proteins | sample PEATcosm2014_Bin_41_FD_121105 | JGI IMG/M metagenome (GOLD analysis project Ga0181536, IMG submission 121105) | Peatland microbial communities from MTU Mesocosm Facility, Houghton, MI, USA - PEATcosm2014_Bin17_60_metaG | ecosystem: Environmental > Terrestrial > Soil > Wetlands > Peat | place...
GACCGTGCCCCGGTAGCCGGTGGCCACGTTGCCGTAGGCGTCGTCGGCGGTGACGGTGAAGGCGTGGGCCGCCCCCGCCGTGGTGGAGGTCGGGAAGGCGGTGACCGAGAGGCTGGCGGCGTTGGCGGCGGTGACGGTGATGGAGGTCTCCGAGCCGTTGAGGGAGTTGCCCGAGTCGGCGGCGGTGATCGACTGGCTGCCCGCCGTCTTCAAGGTGGCCGAGAAGGTGGTGTGGATCCCGGCGTCGGTGCCGGTGAAGGTGTAGTCACTGGGCAGACCCGACCCCGAGGTGGCCTGGCCGTCGGTGCTGGTGAAGTGGACCGTGCCCCGGTAGCCGGTGGCCACGTTGCCGTAGGCGTCGTCGGCGGTGACGGTGAAGGCGTGGGCCGCCCCCGCCGTGGTGGAGGTCGGGAAGGCGGTGACCGCGAGGCTGGCGGCGGTGGCGGCCACGATGGTCGGCGAGGTGGTGGCGTTGTTGGGTATCGCGGTGGCCGAGGCGGTGAGCGTCGGCGTCCCGGCCCTGGTGTCGGAGTAGTAGAAGTTGGCCGTCGTGCTCTGGCCGCTGGCGATGGTCACCGAGGTCGCCGCCGTCCCGCTCGCCCCACCCGAGGTAAGCGAGAAGAACGGCGCATGTCCCGAGGTGCCCAGCGAGGTGGTTGTGAGGTTGACGATGACCGTCGAGGCGGCGATGACCGGAGTGCCGGTCGAGGTCTGCTCCTGGACCTGATAGCCCCCGATGGTGGCGGTGGCCGAGGCCGTCTGGTTACCCGAGGGCACGGTGGTGAACACCAGGTGGGTGGGCACCGACGTGGACGTGTTGGTGAGGCTGAAGCTCGCCTTGGTGGCCACGCCGGGGGCGGCGGCGGTGACGGTGTAGCTACCGGCGGTGGCGTTGGCCGTGAAGGTCGAGGCGGTGGCATCCCCGCTGGCGTTGGTGACAGCCGTCGTGGTGGTCGTGGCGTTGGTGACGGGCGTCGTGGTGGGTGGGGCGTTGGCGAACGTGCCGCTGGCCCCCGAAGCCGGGGCGGTGAAGGTGACGGTCACGCCGGAGACGGGGTTCCCGTACTGGTCGGCGTCGTAGACCTCCAGGGCGGTGGGAAACGCCGTAGTCACCGGGGCGCTCTGGTTGTTGCCCTGGACGATGGTCAGGGTGTCGCCGGTGGTCTTGGCCGTGTTGGTCTCAGAGAAGATGGCCGGGGTGGCCAGGACGGGAGTGGTGTTGGCCGTCACGCTGTAGCTGCCAGCCACGGTGTTGGCGCTGAAGGTGGCCGAGGTGGCGAGGCCGCTGGACGTGGTCACCGCCGTGTTGACCGAACCGGCGAATGAGCCCGAGGCGCCCGAGCCAGGTGGCGCGAAGGTGACGGTCACGCCGGAGACGGGGTTGCCGTAGGTGTCGGTCACCTTGGCCACCAGGGGTGACCCGAAGGCGGTGTTCACCGTGGCCGACTGGCCCGAGCCCGACGACACGGCGATGGTGTGGGCGGCGGCGGCGGTGTTGGTCTCGGAGAAGCTGACCGACCCCGTCCCCGTCGCGCTGGCCGAGACGTTGTACGTGCCCGCCGTCGTGTTGGCCGTGAAGGTGGCAGAGGTGGCGAGCCCGCTGGCGTTGGTGAGGGCGGTATTCACGCTACCGGTGAAGGTCTCCGAGGCACCCGAGGCGGGGGCGGCGAACGCAACCGTGACGCCCGACACCGGGTTGCCGTAGGTGTCGGTGACGAGGGCCACCAGCGGCTTGGCGAAGGCGGTGGCGACCGTGGCCGACTGCCCCGAGCCCGAGGACACGGCGATGGTGGTGGCCGCTCCGGCGGTGTTGGTGAGGGTGAAGGTGGCCGGGGTGGACACTCCGGTGACGGCGGCCGTCACCGGGTAGGGACCTCCGGCGACGGTATTGGCGTTGAAGCTCGGGGAGTTGACCTGACCGGCACCGTTGGTGGTCACCACGCAGGTGGTGCCACTACAGGGGCTGGCGAAGGTCCCCGACGGCCCCGACGTGGGAGCCGAGAAGGTCACCGGCACACCGGCGACGGAGTTGCCATACGCGTCGGTGACCACGGCGATCAGCGGGTGGGCAAAGGCGCTGTGGACCGTGGCGGTCTGCGGTGTTCCCGACACCACGGTGATGGTGGCGGCCGCCCCGACCGTGTTGGTCTCCGAGAAGTTCACCGAGCTGGTCCCGATGGCACTCGCGGCGATGTTGTAGGTGCCTGGGGTGGTATTGGCCGTGAAGACCGGCGAGGTGGCCAGGCCGCTGGCGTTCGTCACGGCGGTGTTCACCCCGGTGAAGGTGCCCGAGGCGCCCGTTCCCGGCGGCGTGAAGGTCACCGTCACCCCGGCGACCGGGTTGGCGTATTGGTCGGTGACCTTGGCCACGAGCGGGTTGGCGAAGGCGCTGTGCACGGTGGCCGACTGCCCCGACCCCGACGACACGGTGATGGTGGAGGCGGTCCCCGTAGTGTTCGTCAGGCTGAAGTTGGCCGGGGTACTCACGCCCGAAACCGTGGCCGCCACCGCGTAGGGGCCACCGGCGACGGTGTTGGCCGTGATCGTCGACGACGTGGCGATCCCGCTGGCGTTGGTGGTGACCACGCACTGGGTCGAGGTGGGGTTGCCGCCCGAGCACGAAGCGAAGGCGCCCGAGGCCCCCGAGGTCGGGGCGCTAAAGGTGACCTTGATGCCCGAGACCAGGTCCCCGGCCGAGTCGGTCACCTTGGCCGCCAGCGGGGCGCCGAAGGCGCTGTGCACCGGGGTCGTCTGCGGGGACCCCGAGGTCTCGGCGATGGCGGCGGGGGGGCCGATGACCGTCCAGCAGTAGGTGGTCACCGCACCGATGTTGTTGGCCTCGTCGACGGCCCAGACGTAGAAGCACTGCGGACCGGGGGCGATGTTCGTGAACTGCCATTCGCCTTCGACCTGGGGGTCGCCGTCGTTGTCGGTGTCCCCGGTGCAGTTGTTGCCGAGCGTGGTGGAGGGCACCGGGGGGGTCGAGAACTCACCGCAGCGGAAGGTGACGTTGGGCCAACTGGTGTCGGTGAAGGTGAACTCGGGGTTGGTGGCGTTCGGCTCCAAGGTCGGCCCGCCCCCGACGATGACCGGGGCGGCGGGGGGCGTCGTGTCGTAGGTGAAGGAGACGGTGGTGAGATTGGCCGTCGTGGTGGTGTTGCCCAGGGCGTCGGTGGCCTGGACGTAGACGGTGTAGACGCCGTCTGAGGGCGGGGTGAAGGCGTAGTGCCAGGCGGTGGTCCCTGTGGCGGGGTTGAACACCAAGGTGCTCGACGTGAACCCGGAGACGTTCCAGTACTTGCCCGTCCCCACGTTCAAGATGCCGACGGCCACGCTGGCCACCGTCGACCCGGTGGTGTCAGCGGCGGTGCCGCAGAAGCCCGCAGGCGAGCACCCCGCCGTCCAGGCGGCGGCGTTGTAGGCGGCGTTGTTGGTAGGGAAGGTGAGGCTGATTGTCGGCGGGGTGGTGTCGACGACCCAGGAGAATGTGGGCGTTGGGGTGCTGGCCGGTCCCGAGCCGAGTTGGGCCTCGACGGCGAAGGTGTTGGTCCCCTGGGCCAGGCCGCTGTAGGTGGACCCGCTGGTGCAGGCGGCGTAGGCCGCACCGTTGAGCGAGCACTTGAACGTCGCCCCGGCCTGGGTGTCGGTGTAAACGAAGGCTGCCGTCGTCGACTTGGTCGGGCTGGCCGGTTCCGAGGAGACGGTGATGGTCGGGGTGGGGGTGGTGACCGTCCAGGCGTAGGTGGCGGGGGCGGAGGTGGTCGACCCCGACTTGGCCTCCACGCTGAAGGTGTTGGACCCGCCGTTGGTGATGGTGAAGGTGGTGACCCCGCTCGTACAGGCGGCGTAGGCCGAAGCGTTCAACGAGCACGCGTAGGTGACCCCGCCCGTGGCGTCGGTGAAGGCGAAGGTGGCCGAGGTGGAGGTCGTGCCGCTGACCGGCTCCGAGGACGGGGTAATCACCGGCGTGGCCGGGATGATGGTCCAGGTGTAGCTAGTGGCCGAACTGGTCGACGACCCCGAGACGGCCTCCACCTGGAACGTGTGGCTCCCCAGCGCCAGACCCGTGTGGCTCATACCGCTGGTGCAGGTGGTGAAGCTGGCCGTGTCCAGGGCGCACTTGAAGGTGACCGGGGACGAGGTGTCGGTGAAGGCGAAGGCAGCCGAGGTCGAGGTCGTCGGGTTGGACGGCTCCGAGGAGGCGGTGATGGTGGGAGCCGCCGGACTCGGAGCGGCCAGGGCAGCGTCCACGAAGAAGCCCATGGCAACCACCCCGCCCAGGACGATGAGGGCGGCGATCACGCCACCTCGCTTCGTCCTCAGGCTTGCCATCTTCTTCTTCACCGAATCTCCCTAGTGGGGGTCGCTGAGAGCACCGAGCAGCCCAGGGACCGCTCCCTGTGGCTCACCGCTGACCTCACCGAGTTGCTGATCACGTAGTGGTTCCTGTCGCTGATACCCGACCGGTTGGCCGGGCCACGGAGTTGCCCCCGTGACCCGGCCTTCCGACGGAGAAACGCTTACTGCCCTTTACCGAGTAGCGAAGTTGAGGGTCAGGTTGGCGTTCTTGCAGTCGTTCTGGTTGAAGGTGGTGTCGTTCATCACCAACGTGCCAGTCGGCATAATCGTGGTCGTCACGCCCGGCGCAAAGTCCTGCGTGGTCGTCACGTCGGCCATCCACCAGGTCTTGGAGGTGTCGTTGGCCACGTTGCCAGGCGCTACCGACTGACAGTCCGAGAGGGCAGGGACGTGAGCGTCAAGCGCGACACCATCCCAGCAGTCGCTGGAGCCGCTCTGATACGTGGTTCCTTCGGGACAGGCGTTCACCGACGCCAGGTAGATGGGGCTTCCAATCGCCTCATTCCCGGTGCTGTTGTTGTAGGCGGTGAGCGTCACCGTCTGCCCCGGTGCGCCAGGGTAGGCGTAACCAGCAGCGGTGCCGCCAATCGTGAACGGCGTGTCCGTACCCACCGTCGCCGACCCGGTGCCCGACCCGGACGAGGTGAAGTAGGCGAAGGCCGCAGTGGCCAGGCCAGCCGACAGGACAACAGCGGCACCAGCCGCCACAATCCGCTTCTTGTTAGTAAAGCGCTTCATTTCTTTCTCTCCTTAGTCAGTGAATGTCGTTTCGATTGTCGTAACGACGTGTGTCTTGCTGTTACAGCCGTTGGTCATGCGCTCTTAGCGGTCGGTCATCCGGCGACCTCCCGATTGGCACGTGGCCGGTGAGACGGACCCCGGCCCTCGTAGTGCGTGACGGCAGTGACGTTCATCAGGCCGCTGCCTTCCGTCTCACCGGCAAACGTCGCCGGTTCCCGGCCCGCCAACCCCCCGCCGTCCCGGACCCAGCAAACCAAGCCCGAGAGAAGCCATAGAGCGGACAGGACCAAGAGCGAGCCCGGCACCATCGATTGGTGCGGGGCGGAAAGAGCGCTGGAGAGGTAGACCGGGAATGTGTTCACGACGGCGGCGACACCAGCCACGGTCCCCGCTGCTAGCGCGGCGAACACGAGCACGCGTCCGAGATCGCCGATGACCCGCCCCACGAGGCGGGGACGCTGCACCGGGTTCACCGGGCGCTGCGAGGCGCGCACAGCCTCGGTCTGGGTCATCGGTTCGGTGACCGGCCGGGGGGACGACCCGGCCGCCGTGACCTTCGATGAAGGATCCCTTTACTGAATCTCCGTCCCCTTCGCGCTCGAGATGGTCGGACGGGTGAGTCGCCTGGCCACGGTCGCGACAAGCAGGAGAAGACGCGGCGCGGCGGAGACTGGAGCCCGAAATCACATGCCGCATCATGAAGACGTTGAGTCACCGCTTTCCCGACGGAGAATCAAGGTTTCGACAACGTCACGCCGATTCGTCGCGCACCGCTACGTCTGGCAGGTGCCGGCTGTGGCGAGATTTGACAGGTGCGCGAGCTGCCACTTCGGGACCTGGTTCCTCACTCCCGGCTCACGGAGCTCTTGGCTCGAAGCAACACCGGTGGCCTGATGGCTGTTGACGCGCCGTTGGCCATTGGTCGAGGTCGGGCAAACCAAGGTCAAGACGACAACAAGTGTGGTGCCGTCTAACGCAGGTACCGCGTCATCGTGCGAGGCGGCATGGCCCGGGCACCCGTAGAAGAGGTGGATGTCCACCCGAATGACCCCCGAGCGGGAGCGCCAACTGCGGGACAACCGGAGGGCCGCTATTCGGTACAATCCCACCCTCTACCAGGGGTGTTGCGCCGAAACAACACCTTCGCGTCGTACGCTGACAACATGGCTGGTACCCCGAACGAGCACGGAGTATTCGGCATTGGCTTCCCCACACCACTTCACCCTCATCATCGAAGGCGGGGCCCCGGCGAAGATCGCCGCCCTCGTCGATGCGGGCTGTTCGGACGCTTCAATGGGGTCAGCCGGCGGAGTCGACTTCGCCGAGTTCGAACGCGAGGCACCGACATTCGAAGCGGCCCTGACGTCGGCCATTTCGGCTGTCGAGTCGGTCGACGGCTTGCGTGTCCGTCGGGTCGCACCCGACGACCTGGTGAGCCTGACTGAGATCGCCCAGCGCCTGGGGCGCAGTAGTGAGAGCGTCCGTCTTCTCATAAAGGGTGCGCGGGGTCCGGGCAACTTCCCTCCCCCGGTCACCAACCTTGGCTCCCATCAACGCCTGTGGCGCTGGTCGGAGGTCGCGGTGTGGAGCAGCGACGTTGATGACGACCAACGCTGCCGGGCCATGCTCGTGGCGGCCGTGAACGCAGCCCTCGAGTATCGCCGACTCGCTCCGGCGTTTCGCGGGCTCGTCAATGGCGTTTTGCCTGCGGCTACGCCGGGCGAGATCCCTGGCACGCCGCCAGGCTCCGCTGTGGCGCCCGGGGCGATGGAGGTGGCACAAGAGCCGGCAGAGCCGACAAAGTCGCCGGTGGTCGAACGTACAGGGCTGCCCGGTCCCGTCGCCATCTTGGCGGCGGAGCGGGAGCCGCCAGCGCCCGTCATGGCCACCGGGAAGGTTGGGCATCTGACGACACCCTCCCGCGTGCCTGGCGATGGCCCGCCACTTTCAGGGCCTTTGCTGGACAGCTCGCCGGCCCGAGCGTCGGACGACAGGCTCCCAACCCCCACTGAAGTCGGCCGATCTTCGGGCATCGCGACGGTGTCGGAATCAGTACTCCGTCCCGCCACGTTGACCACGAGCGAGCGACCCGAGGACTCCCCCGTGCCCGCGACTTCGGGGCGCTTGGCACCCGTTGTTGAATCAAGGGTCCAGATCCAGGCCCGCCACCGAGCGGCACGACGTGCGAAGAGCCGCCGAAAGGCCAGGGGTGTTGCTGGACGCACACTCGTCGCCCTCGTCCTCATTCTTGCCCTCATGGTGGCATACGCCTTCCGACCCCAGGCCTTGGGTGGCCCGATGGTCTACGTGACCATGAACGACGACTCCATGGTCCCGGTGCTGCACCACAGCAACCTGGTCGCCGCCCACCGACAGTCCTTCTACCGCCCCGGCGACATCGTCGTCCTCCGGGTCCCCGCAGGACAACCGGACGCTGGGCAGATCATCATCCACCGCATCAAGTCGGGCACGGGCGTTACCGGCTTCGTCACGCAAGGCGACGCCAACCTTGCCCCCGATTCCTTCCATCCGAAGGCAGCCGACATCTTGGCCAGGGTCTGGTTCCACACCACGCGTGCGGTCGCGCTCGTCGCCCTAGGCACCGTGGCCGGGGTGCTCCTTCTGCTTGGAGCCGGCATCGTCGTCGTGGCCCGGAGGCGCCGACGCGAGAAGCGGATTATCGGCGTCCCACCCGGCCCAACTGCGCCCGCCCTATGGACAGCGATCCGCCCCACCTCGCCCGACGTCGGGCCGATGCCCGCGACCGTTCCACGCCCGGCCGACGGTGCGTTCCCCCCAACGTCGTTGCCGGCCCGAGCCGCGTCAGGACCGCCCAAGGCCGAGGCGACCGTTGGGGTCTCGCCATCGATCGATGCGCAGCTCGAGTCGACAGCCCGACCGCAGCCGATCAATCCACGCGCCCCGACAGGGGCCGGGTCGCAGTCCCTTCTTGTCGTTGCGGAGCCGGTGTCCTGGGCAGTGGCGACACCCGACCTCCATGGTGCGGTGAAGTCGTCGCTTTCGCCCGGACGGACCGTTCCGAGCGATAGCCCAACAGAACCAGACGCGCCGGCGGAGCGCTCGGCCACGACCGGGTGAGGGCCCGCTCGGCGCGCCCGAGCGACTCCGGAGGCGAGCCCGGGCGGTAGCGGGCCGGTCCCTTCCCGGGTGTCGTGGTCCCGGGCTCGATGGCTGTCCAGCGCGGCTACTTCTTCGTCAAGGTGTCGGTGCAGCCCTTCGAACACGTCCATGTTGTTAGGGACTGCCGCCGCATCTCCTCTCAGTTCGGCTTCGCCGGAACCCCTGAGATCGATGGAATGGTCGTCACCAGTGGCGACGTTCGCCAACGACCTGGTCGCCTTCGGGCTCGGCCCCGGGGCACCCCGTCCGGCGCCTGTCCGGGCCGCTCAGCGGATCAAGCCCGTTCACTACCCGCCTGACATGAGGCGACCTCGACGCCGTGCCTCTTCGGTGTTGCTCTCAGTCCCGGCCGGGAAGTCTCGGCGACTCGGTCGTCACCGCGACCAGCGATGTACCCGTCGTGGACTCGAGTCGCTGGTCCCGCTGATGCGTTCTCGACAGACGCTCAGCGAACCTGCCAGCCCGGCGATCGGGTGTTGGCGAAATATTGACGTTGCGGAGGGTCAGGGGTGAGCCTGGTCACGCACCATGCTCCGGTGACCACCGCCGATTCGACCAGCCGCGCTGGGTGGCGCGGCCCATCCCTTCCCGCTGAGCCGACGTCGGCCCTCTGGGCCCATTGTGACGCTACCCCCGGGGGATGGGATGAAGCGCGATGAACGCCGTGGGAAGGCACACACGACGGGATCCAACTCCCCGGCAGCGGGGAGCCCGTTGACCGCCCTGCCCCACGCCCAGGAGGGCACCCGTCGGGCGCCGCCCCTGGGCGAGCTGTTGGTGGGCGCCCACCTCATCACGCACGCCCAGTTGGCCGAGGCGCTGCTCCAACAGTCCACCTCCGGCAAGCGTATCGGCACCCTGCTCGTCGAGCTCGGGCTCATCAATGACGGCGACTTGGCCCGCGAGCTCTCGGCCCAGCTCGGCATCCCTCTCATCAACCTCTCGCAGCAAGCCCCCACCCAGACGGCCATCGAGACGCTGCCCGAGAGCGTGGCCCGCTCCCAGTTGGCCGTCCCCGTCACCGTGATGGACGACAACAGCGTCACCATCGCCGTGGCGGACCCGACCGAGGCGCTGGCCGGCGCGCTGGCGAATGCCACCAAGCGACCTGTTCGCCTCGTGATCGCCCCGCGTCCCGACGTCCAGCGGGCGATCGACTCGGCCTACCGGGCCCTCGGCAACATCACCGAGCACATCCGGGCCTTCGAGGAGACCGAAGCCCCCCGGCGCATCATCGAGACCGTCGCCGCCCAGGCGCTCACCGATGACGCCCCCGTCGTCCAGGTCGTGAACCTCCTCGTCACCCAGGCGCTGCGCGACCGCGCTTCGGACGTGCACATCGAGCCCCAGGACCAGCGCATGCGCGTGCGGTTCCGTATCGACGGAGCGCTCCACGACGCCGTCGAGCTGCCCATGTCGATGTCGGCCGCACTGGCGAGCCGGCTGAAGATCATGGCCGGGATGAACATCGTCGAACGCCGTCGCCCCCAAGACGGCCAGTTCTCCATGGAGGTCGACGGCCACGAGATCGACGTCCGGGTCTCCACCGTGGCCACGATCTGGGGCGAGTCCTGCGTGCTTCGGATCCTGGACAAGAGCCGCTCGCTCTTCCAACTCGGCGAGCTCGGGATGCCCGAGGACACCCACGACGTCTTTGCCAAACTCATCCGCGCCCCGTTCGGCATGGTGCTGTGTGCGGGCCCCACCGGAAGCGGCAAGACCACCACGCTGTACTCGGCGCTGAACGAGATCGACGAGCCGCACCGCAACATCATGACGATCGAGGACCCCGTCGAGTACGTATTCCCGTCGATCAACCAGATCCAGACCAACGAACAGGCGGGGATCACTTTCGCCGACGGGCTGCGCTCGATCTTGCGCCAGGACCCCGACGTGATCCTGGTCGGCGAGATCCGAGACGTCGAGACGGCACGCATCGCCGTGCAGTCGGCCTTGACCGGTCACTTCGTGCTCTCCTCGCTCCATGCCACCGACTCGGCGGCCGCTTTGCACCGCTTCCTCGACATGGGTATCGAATCGTTCCTCATCGCATCGTCGGTGGTGGCGGTGGTCAGCCAGCGACTGGTTCGCCGCACCTGCACGAGCTGCAAAGCGCCGTACCAACCAAAGGACGAGGAACTCGCCTTCTACGAGGAGGCCGGCGGCCCTCCGAAGGCCACCTTCTTCGAGGGCACGGGCTGCAACTTCTGCTCGGGAACCGGTTACCGGGACCGCATCGGCGTCTATGAGCTGATGCGCATCACGCCCGAGATCAAGCGACTGATCGTGGGCTGGGCGACACAAGAGGAGCTCCAGCGCATGGCGGTGACCCAAGGCATGCGCACACTCCGGGACGAGGCTATTCGGCTGGCGGCCGACGACCTGACAACGATCTCGGAAGTCGTCCGCTCGATCTACGCATTCTGAGAGGGAATCACCTCATGGCCAAGTACAAGTTCACCGCGATCGCCCCCGACGGCACCACCACCACCGGTGTCGAGGAAGCTCTCACCGTCAACATGGCCCGCCGCGCTCTGGTGGGACGCGACCTGGCGCCGGTCGACGTGCGCGAGAAGAAGAACATCCTCAAGTTCGAAATCACCAAGGAGAAGGTGCCGCGCCGGGAGCTCATGCACTTCTCGCGCCAGATGGCGGTCTTCATGAGGGCCGGTATTCCCGTCCTCGAGGCCCTGGAAGTCCAGACCGAGGAGATGGGCGACAAGGTGTTCCAGCGCGTCCTGGCCGAAATGGCGGACTCGCTGCGCGCCGGCTCGACCTTCGCCGGCGCCGCCGAAGAGCACCCCGAGGCATTCCCGCCGTACTACTTGGGCATCCTCGGCTCGGCCGAGCTCACCGGGAATCTCGATGTGGTGCTCGACCAGCTGGCTGATTACATCGATCGCGACGTGGAGACGAGCCGCAAGATCAAGTCCGCGCTTATCTACCCGATGATCGTCATGGTCATGGCGCTGCTGGCCATCGTCGTCATCACGGCGTTCGTGCTCCCGAAATTCGCCACGTTCTTCTCTTCGTTGAACGCCAAGCTGCCGCTGCCCACCCGCATGCTCATGGGCTTCGCCAATTTCGTGAAGAACGACTGGGAGATCATCGTGCTCTTTTTCTTGGCGATCAGCGTTGTCGTCGTCCTGGGCATCGTGACCGAGCGCGGTCGCGAGATCCGAGACCGGATCTTCTTGCGGATTCCGGCCCTGGGGGATCTGATCCGGACGGCGATCCTGGAGCGGTTCTGCCGGATCCTTTGTTCGATGGTTGCCGCCGGCGTCCCGCTGCCCGACGCCCTGCAAGTCACGACGGACACCACGACGAACGTCGTCTACCGCAAAGGGCTCGCCGAGGCCCGCGAAGGGATGATGCGAGGCGAGGGCTTTGCCGGTCCGCTCGCCGCCAGTGGCCTGTTCCCGTCGGCCGCTCGGCACATGTTCCTCGTCGGGGAGAGCACGGGGACGATGGACGACCAGCTCGAGTCGGCCGCCGTCTACTTCGACCGGGACCTCGACTACAAGCTCAAGCAATTCATCGCGCTCTTCGAGCCGGCGGTCATCCTCTTCGTCGGCCTCGTGGTGGGGTTCGTGGCCATCGCCCTGGTCTCGGCCATGTACGGGATCTACCGACAGGTGCACATCTGATGAGCGCGACTCTGCTCGTCAGTCGGCGCGCCTGCCCGGCGGAAAAGGAGGTGGCAGCGTAAAGCACGACTTCCCAACATCTTCGTTACACGTGCCCGGATCCCCAATGGGCCTGGGCCGACACGCAAACCAAGGAAAGGACACACCAAGCTATGTGGGAGAACATGAAGGAAAAGAGGAACGAGGGGGGCTTCACCCTCATCGAACTCCTCATCGTGATCATCATCCTGGCCATCTTGGCTGCGATCGTGGTCTTCGCGGTGGGCACCACCACCGGCAACGCCAAGGCGGCGGCGTGCAACTCGGACGCCAAGACCGTCGAGGTCGCCATGGAGGCGTACAAGGCCCAGAATGGTGCCTACCCGCCTGTGGCGACGGCGCAAACAGCCCTGACGACCGCCAACACCGTCGGCGGCCCATGGCTGCGCCAGTGGCCCGTCGCCACGGTGACGACTAACGGCTACGCCATCACGGCGGATGCGACGACTGCCGGACAGGTTGACGTGACCACCGTTACCGGACCACCGGCCAACACCGCCAACTTCGACGCGGGCGGACAGGCCCTCTGTAGCGCGCTCTAAGCGGATAACACCTTCGGCATCGACGGACACGGGGTGGGGGCGAATCGACCCGCCCCGTGGAAGTCGCTTGGCTAGACGTCCACACCTGTGAGTCTGCGCGTCGGTGCCGGCACACCACCAGACAACCAGCGAAATCCGAAGAAAGGAACGACATTCATCATGTGGGAGAACAGCAAAGAACAGAGGAACGAAGGGGGCTTCACCCTCATCGAACTCCTCATCGTCATCATCATCCTGGCCATTCTGGCCGCGATTGTGGTCTTCGCCGTGGGCACCACGACGGGGAACTCGAAAGCTGCCGCGTGCAACTCAGACGCCAAGACCGTCGAGGTCGCGATCGAGGCGTACAAGGCCCAGAATGCGACCTACCCAATTGGCACTCCGACCGCGTTTCCGATCACTGCGGGTGCGTTTGCGCCCGCGCTGACCGCGGCGCAGATCGCTACTCTCGAGAGCCAATTGACTACTGCGAACAGCGTCGGCGGCCCGTGGCTGCGCCAGTGGCCCGTGGCCGCGGTGGCGACCAACGGCTATGCCATCACGTTGGATGCCACCAATCCCGGACAGGTTGACGTGGACACGGGTACCGGTCCTACGAACTTCGACACTACAGGACAGGCACTCTGTAACGCGCTGTAGTTTGGTTGATCAAACTCGGTATCGACCGACGCGTAACGGACCGGGGGCGTATTTGCCCCGGTCCGTTACGCGTTCGGAACCGCCCAGAGGCCGAGCCGATAGGTCGTGAATCTGGGCTCCAGCGGTTTGCGCCAGTCGATGAGTCTCGCGGTGACGAGGAGAACCACGACGAGGCAGAGCTGGGCGTGTCGGTGTCGAGTTCACCGATCGGTATTGGGGCGCAGCTGCCCATCGTTGCTCAGCCCCGAGTTGCGAGCTGGGCGCGGATCCTCGGGTAGTCGTAGCCGCGATCGAGGTGCAAAGTCTCGATCTCCGCGAGCAGTCCGGCCCGGGCGACGTCACCGAGGGTCGGGCCCAGCAACTTGACGTCGTTGCGGTTCGCTCCGTCGATCGCACAACCGATCGGGATGCCGTTGGCGTCGGTGGCGACGGACCATTTCCAGCCCAGTTTCACCCGGTCGGTGGGTTTGGACCGGTACCTTCTCCGCCGCAGGGTGCCTTGTACAGCGACCCCCCTCCACCGTGTCATCGTGGTTTGGTTGCACTCGGGATCAAACCCGAGCCAAACCGGCGACCGGTGGATGACGGCCTACCGCGGGACCCTTAGCGGACGATCTCCATCCGCAGTCCCATGCCGTCCCACACCGGGTCCTCGGGCAACCGGGTGATCGCCCGGGACACGATTCGCCTCGCCGTCCACAGGCACGCCGCGGCGTCGACCAACTGGGCCCGCGAGATCCCCCGGAGCCGGGCATCGAGGATCCGTTCGATCCCCTGGAGCTTGGCCGTGAGCAGTGCTCGGCGCTCGCTCTCGCCGACCAGCGTGTGCTTCGAGTAGCGCACCGGCTGATCGTCGTTCAGTTGGAAGAAGGTCAGTTCGGGGTGGACCTCGAAGACGGTTCGCTGCCAGTAGGGCGCCATGTTGGCGTCGACCTCGGCCACCTTCTTCATGAGCTGCCAGGCCACGATGCTCAGATGGCCGTCGTTGGCCGCCGCTGCCTCCTCGAACTTGGCGAAGCCGAGCGACCCCCGGGTCGGGGCGGACATCACCGCGGCGGACCTCGGCCAACGGAGGATGCGCCGCGCCTCGCGATCACAGGCCCTGCCACCGGCGCCGGCCGCCTCGAGCAGTCCGATGGGGGCGAACAGGGCGATGACCTCGTAGGCGGGCTTGTAATCGAGCAACTCGACGAGCGTCGGGAAGATCTGCGGCTCCTCGGGCGACAAGGTGATGCCCTGGAGCTTGGCCGTCGCCGCCAGCCACCCGCGAGCACAGGGGACGGCGCCGGCGACGACCTTGTAGGGCAGTGGAGGTCCGCGTCGTGAACTGCGCATGGCCATGAGACTCAACCGTAGTCAACCGGGCAACGGCGGCGCCGATCGATCCCGGCGGCGAGACCGAGGTGGATTAGTTGTTGGCGCTCTCCACGACCCACGTATCGATCGTCTCCGCCGTGCCGCACGTCGTGGTGTTGCCCGGGCTACAGCTGTAGCCGCCGCTCGGGGCGTAGTCGTCGAAGGTGACCTGCGCCTGCACAAGGGCGTTCGACGCGCTGCAGGCGCCGGCAGTCACGCTGGTCCCGTGGCAGGTGTAGAAGTTCACCACGCGGGTCTGGGCGCTGGGGTTCGGACCCGTCGGTGGGTTGTACGCCTGGTTGGTGCAGTCGACGATCATGGAGTCGCCGTTCAACTGGGTGATCACGACACCCTGGGGTGTGCACAGCGCGCCGCTGGTCCCGACCGTGCCGTTGTAGGCGAGGTAGGAGTTGCGTACCGCTTGCACCGCAGCGGTGGTGGCCCCGTCGGCCGCGTACTCGAGCGAGCGTTGCGCCTTGAGGTTGGAAGTGTTGAGCAGGTCGTTCCCGCTCAGGGTCACCAGGGCGAGCAGGACGACGGCGATGACGATGATGAACACCAGGGCCAGGATCAAGACCGCCCCGGCGTCGTCGCGTGAGTCTCGGGACGTCGTCATGGCTCGAAGGAGGCCACGGCCGAGGACCAGACGTAGGAGCCGGAGCCCGGACCGGTCCATGTGGTCGAGATGGTGGAAGCGGACCCGTCGATCAGGTAGGCCCCGTACCCCTTGTAGTTGCCCGAGAGTCCGGCGGACTGGGTGAGGGAGGTGAAGCCGTTGCTGGGCACCGGTTGGGTCGACGTGCCGTTCGAGAGATAGGCGTCGGAGATGACCAGCTCGCCGGTCTGGACCGGGGTGATTGACCCGGCACTCACCGCCGGGTTGCTGGCCGTGCCGCTGGCGTTGTTCGTGGTCGTCTTGTCCAGAGCAGCGGAGGTGGCCACCCCGGAGTACTCGCTCACGTCGGCGATCTGCACGTTGGTGGTTTGGCTGAGGTTCACGGTGATCGTCGTCGAGCCGCTCGTGCCCGATGAGTTGAGCCCGTACCAGATCTCCGCGTCGCCGTTGGCCGTCGATCCGGTCGACGCCGCCTTCGACCAGGTCACGCCGCCTCCGGACACCGACGAGACGATGGCCCCGTTGCTGCTCTGATCGGCGATCACGAGGACGAGCGCGTCACCGGCGGTGACGCTCGACAACGTCAAGCCGACGCTGCTGACATTCCTCCCGCTCGTGGCCACATTGAGCGTGTTCTGCTGGACGAAGGTGATGTGCGGCACGTTCACGGTGAGGGTCAAGGCATTGGTGGAGCTGGAATTGGCGTAGTGACCATCGGTGTCGTTGAAGGCACCCTTGAAGCTGGAATAGGTCCCTGCCGGCAAGGTGGGCGACGTGGTACAGCTCGTGGCCGGCAGCGTGATCGTGCACAACGTGGTCGATCCCGAGGCGAAGGTCACCGTGCCGGTCGCCCCGGCCGGCAGGCCCGACTCGGCCAGGGTGGCCGTCGACCCGTGGGTGATGGTGGCCGACGTCGACGAGCCGTTCACCGTCGTCGAGAAGACGGTCGCCGCCACGCTCACGTTGAGCGACAGGGCATTGGTGGACGTGGAGTTGGCGTAGATGCCGTCGGTATCGGTGAAGACACCGCTGAAGCCGGAGTAGCTCCCGATCGGCAAGGTGGGCGACGTGGTACAGCTGGTGGCCGGCAGCGTGATCGTGCACAAGGTGGTCGATCCCGAGGCGAAGGTCACCGTGCCCGTCGCCCCCGCCGGCAGGCCCGACTCGGCCAGGGTGGCCGTCGATCCGTAGCTGATGCTGGCCGACGTCGACGAGCCGTTCACCGTCGTCGTGAAGGCCGTAGCCACCCGCTGGACGGTGAGGGTGAACTGCTGCGTGGCGGTACCGACGGCGTTGGTGGCGGTGATGGTGATGTTGTAGGTCCCGTTCGAGAACGCCGCCGGGGTGCCCGACAACACGCCGGCGGCGCTCAGGGACACCCCGGCCGGCAGCGCACCGGTCTCGGTGAAGGTCGGTGCCGGGTACCCGGTGGCCGTCACCGCGAAGCTGCCGCTACTGCCCACCGTGAAGGTGGTCGAGGCCGCACTGGTGATGGCGGGGATCTGGCCGACGATCAACGTGAACGACTGCGTGGCGTTCGGACTGACGCCGTTAGAAGCGGTGATGGTGATGTTGTAGGTCCCGGTCCCCGTGGCCGTGCCCGAGAGCACGCCGGCGGCACTGAAGGTCACCCCGGCCGGCAGCGCTCCGGTCTCGGAGAAGGTGGGGGCGGGGTACCCGGTGGCGGCCACGGTGAAGCTCCCGGCCTTGTTCACCGTGAACGTCGTCGACGCCGCGCTGGTGATGGCCGGCGCCTGGTCGACCGTCAACGTGAAGGACTGGGTGGCGTTTTGGCCCACGCCGTTGGAAGCGGTGATGGTGATCGAGTACGTCCCGCCCGTGCCCGCCGCCGGGGCGCCCGACAGCAGCCCGGCGCCGTTCAAGGTGACCCCGCTCGGGAGCGCCCCGGTCTCGGTGAAGGTCGGCGAGGGGTGTCCGGTGGCCGTCACCGTGAAGCTGCCGCTACTGCCCACCGTGAACGTCGTGGACGCCGCGCTGGTGATGGCCGGGGCCTGGTTGACGGTGAGGGTGAAGGTCTGGTTAGCGGTGCTCACGGTGTTGGTGGCGGTGAGCGTGATGGTGTAGGTCCCACCCGTGCCTACAGCCGGGGTGCCCGAAAGTTTGGCCGTGCCCGTCCCGCCGGTGAAGCTGACCCCACTGGGCAACGACCCCGACTCGGTGATCGTCGGCGCCGGGAAGCCGGTGGTGGTCACCGTGAAGTTGCCGCCACTGCCCACGCTGAAGGTCGTCGAGGACGCGCTGGTGATGGCCGAGGCCTGCCTGACCGTCAACGTGAACGACTGGGTGTCGGTGCCCACCAGGTTGGCGGCGGTGATGGTGATGGAGTAGGTCCCGCCCGTCCCCGCCGCCGGGGTACCCGACAGCACGCCGGCACCACTGAAGGTGACCCCGCTCGGCAGGGCCCCGGACTCGGAGAACGTGGGCGCGGGGTACCCGACCGAGGTGGTGACGGTGAAGCTGCCGGCGCTGCCCACCGTGAAGGTCGTCGACGCCGCGCTGTTGATGGCCGGGATCTGGCCGACGACCAGGGTGAACGACTGGGTGGCGTTGGGCGCGAACCCGTTGGTGGCCGTGATGGTGATCGGAGGGTTGGGCGTGCCGTAGGTGCCGAGCGTGCCGGGTGCCGGGGTGCCCGAGAACACGCCGCTGGCGCTGAAACTCACCCCGCTCGGAAGGGCCCCGGTCTCGGAGAAGGTCGGTGCGGGGAACCCGGTGGCGGCCACGGCAAAGCTCCCGGCGGTGCCCATGGTGAAGGCGGTATTGGGTGCGCTGGTGATGACCGGCGCCTGGCCGACGACCAGGGTGAACGACTGCGTGGCGTTGGGACTGACCCCGTTGGAGGCGGTGACGGTAATGGGATAGTCGCCACCGCTAAAGGCCGCCGGTGTCCCGTAGAGCAGGCCGGCCCCGTCCAGGCTGACCCCACTGGGCAGCGCGCCGGTCTCGGAGAACACCGACGCCGGATAGCCCGTAGCGGTGAACGTAAAGGCCCCGGCGCTGCCCACGGTGAAGGTCGTCGTGGGCGCACTGGTGATGGTCGGCGCCTGCGCCGATGGAGCGCCGCTCACGACGAACGACAAGGTGTCCCCGACGTTGTTGGGGGCGGTCGCGCTGAGGGTGAGCATCTGCAACCCGTAGTCCGACAGACAACCCGGTTTCGTGTCGAACTGCGCCGGTGAGGCGGAGGTATCCCAGTTCAAGATGGAGGAGATCCCCAGGGTGAATCCGGCCAGCGGCGAGGTCGATCCGCTCGCCGTGCCGGCCATCACCTGGAACGCCGTCGGCGTCGTCGTCGAGATGGCGTTGGCCCCGGAGCCACTGGTGACGGTGATCGGGTACGACCCGGTGGCCAGTGTCGGCGGAATGGTGAAGCTCACCGTGGCGTTGCCGTGCGAGGTGCTCGATCCGCTGACATTGGTGGCGGAGATCCCCCCGGCGGTCGGAAAGGTGACGGCGAACGCCGAGGAATTGGCGGTAAAGCCGGTGCCGAAGATGGTGACCGCCGTGCCCACCGGGCCGCTCGAGGGGTTTGGGGTGGACAGCATGAGGTAGCCGTTCGGCGCCGGATTGACCGTGGCGCCGCAGGCGAACAGCGGGTTGGGCTGCTCCTCGATCTGGTACTTCGCCGTCTCGGCGAACGACTTGAGCAAGGCGTCGACCGTGGCCAGACTCCGGTGCTCGGCCGAGCTCGTGATGGCCGTCACCAGCCCACCGAGCAGGGCCACCACCGTCAAGGAGATGACCGCCAACGCGATCAAGATCTCGATCAGCGTCTCACCGGTCTCGATCGGCACCCGGTTCGCCCGGGCTCGAAGGGCGCGCTGCCAGGGGGAACATGGGCGCGCTGCCGCGCCGGGGTGCACCCGGGCTCGCTTCGCCACTCGCCGCCTGGCGGCTCCCGCCTTCACGTCACCACCCTCAGCGCATTCCCCCGCTCACCCGACTACCACTCCTCACCACCGCCCGAGGCGTGGGCCTCGGGACATGAACCGGGTCTCTCAGCACTGCGAGGTCGTCGACCCGATCGTCACGCAGTTCAAGACGCCCAAGAGCTCCACGCTGCCCGCCACCACCGATCCGGTGGTCAACGTCTCCCCACCGCCGATCAGCTGGATCTGGGCGCTGGGGGCGTAGAGCGTGCCGCCGTAGAAGTTGGCCGAGTTGGCGAATCCGGTGAGGACGACCGGCAAGGCGTCGGACTTGTCCTGCCAGAGCAGAATGTTGTCGTAGGTGCCGGTGGTGGTCGGAGCCAGGTTGACGGCGTTCACCACGCCGCAACCGAAGTTCGTCTGCCCCCCGGCCACGTAGAAGAACACGCCACCCGACGCGCTGTTGAGGGTGTTCGAGGCCCCGACGATGTTGATGCCTCCCTCAGGTCGGTTGTCGAACAGGTCGTTCAGGCAGTTGTTCTGCACGTTCGCACCCTCGAACCCGTAGTCCCCGGAACCGAAGGTGAAGGTGTTGTTGTTCCCCGTGATGGTGAACCCGCAGCTCGAGCCCGAGCAGCCGACCGTTCCGAACTGGTAGGTGCCGGAGGCGAACGTGACGGTGTCGTTGCTCCCCGAAATCGTCAGTCCCGCCGGGTACAGGCCCGGTTGGCACGTCCAGGTCTGATTGCTCCCGGTGATGCTGGCCGTGGTGGTGTTGGGCGGGCTGGTGGATGTGCAGCCGTTCGAGACGACGCTGGGACCAGGAGGGACCGCCAGGTTCTGCAGCGGATCAGCCACCTGGCTGCTCATCGAGACCGGCCCTGGGGAAACCGAATCGAAGAATCCCTCATTGTCCACGGCGCCGTTGGTGCAACTCGCCCCGGCCGAGCCGGCACAGTTGTAGATGTCGAAGGCGGTCGCATTGACGGAGTTGAAGAGCCCGTCGAGATTGACGGCGGCGGCGGCGTTCGAGTTCATGTCGATCGTGCCGTTGACATTGACCGTCAATCCTCCGAGCTCCAGGTCGAGGATGTTCGCCCCGGACCCCAGCAACAGCAGCGGCGGGATCGGGCCGCCGCCGCCGGTCGGCAACGTGGCCGGGCCGCCGCCAGTGCCGTTGGACGTCGTCCGTGGCGATGCCGCCAGCTGGAATTGGTACGGGCTCCCGCCGCCGGGCTCGACGATGTTGAGGCTGACGTTGGACACTCCGCCCGCGGGCCATGCCCCCGATGTGTTGGCGGCGCAGGTGCTCACATAGCTGAAGCACGAAACGCTGACCGTCGGCGGGCTCGTGGAGGAGACGTCGCTGTCGACGAAGACGGTGCTCACCGGGGTGGTCGACCCTTTGCACGTGTAGCGGACGAGGTTGGGCGCCGTGGTGACGTAGGAGACACCCGTTTCCACCGAACCCTGCAGCCACTCGAGACCGAGGATTTGACCGGTGGTGACGCCGGCGGGCGCGCACAGTGGCGTGGTCGAGGTGGAGACCGTCGACGCGCTCTCGACGTCACGCACGAAGAACGCCGACGTCGTCTGGGCGTCCGCCGAGTCGCTGAGCCGACTCTGCACACCCGTCGAGTCCTTCAGACTGGTGATGACGGCAACGGAGATCCCACCGACGACGATGGGCAGGATGACAATGACGATCACCAGCTCGATCAGGGTGAAGCCGTCGTCTCGCCGCGGTGAGTGGTGATCGCCACGACGGGCGCGCCACCGTCGCTTGCATGCGCTGAACTTCCGCACCGGTCCGAATGTCACGACTACACCTCCGTCTGATCGGTGTCCGACCTGCTCACACGTCCACCGACAACTTCGAGCTTCCTCGGGATGTTACTCTGACAACCTTTCTGACCACTCTACGCGCACCCCTGGGGGACAGCCAGGGCCCAAAGTCCAAGACCGAGTCGCTACTACTTCAAGTCATCAAATCACTACGCCAAGTGGTATTCGAGCGCCCGGCGTCCGGCCCGCGCCCAGCGTCGTCGGCCCACCGGGACGGTCCTCAGACCGAGGCCACCCGTGGGGGCTCGTCGTGGACGGCACGGGCGACGCCGGGCAGTGGCTTGCCCACCTCTTTCGGGTACAGGCTCACCTTCAGTGCGCTCTCGTAGTCGATGATCCCGTTCGCCACCAAGGCGGTCAGGTCCATCTCGATCGTCTGCATACCCTCGCCCTGATGGGTGGTGATGATGTTGCGCAGTTGGCGGGTCTTGCCCTCGCGGATGAGGTTGCGCACGGCGTGATTGGCCATGAGCACCTCGTAGGCGGCCGTCAGTCCTCCATCGACCATCGGCATCAGCCGTTGGTAGATGACACCCTCGAGGGTGGAAGCCAGCTGGACCTGGATCTGGTCGCGGCGGTCGGAGGGGAAGATGTCGACGATGCGGTCCAGGGCCTGGGCACTGTCGTTGGTGTGGAGGGTGGCGAACACCAGGTGACCGGTCTCGGCGATGGTCAGGGTGGTGGCGATGGACTCGAGGTCGCGCATCTCGCCCACGAGGAGGACGTCGGGGTCCTCGCGCAAGACCGAGCGCAAGGCCCGCTCGAAACTGCGGGTGTCCGAACCCACCTCCCTTTGGTTCACGGCCGAGCGATGGTGCCCGTGGATGTACTCGATGGGGTCCTCGATGGTCACGATGTGGCACCGGCGATTGCGGTTGATGTAGTCGATCATGGCGGCCAGGGTGGTCGACTTCCCCGACCCCGTCGGGCCGGTCACGATGACCAACCCCATGGGCAGGTTGACCAGGCGTTCGACGGCCGGCGGGATCCCGAGCTCGTGAAACCCGGGGATCTCGTACGGGATGATCCGCAGCGCCAGTGCGCACGACTCGCGCTGGTGAAAGGCGTTGCAGCGCAGTCGGGCCCGATCCCGCCAGCTGAAGGCGAAGTCGATCTCGCGGTCCTCGGCGAACCGGTCCAGGTTCTCCGGACCCACCACGTCGTGGACCAGTTGCCGGACTCGTTCGTTGGTGAGCGCCTGGCCGCCGGTGACCGGTCGCATCTCGCCGTCGACCCGGATGAGCGGGGACGCGCCGGTGGTGAGGAGCAGGTCGGTGCCCCGGGAGTTCCACAACTCGTCGAGCCAGGGTTCGATGTCGTCGATCTTGCGCTTGCTCGGCGCGTCGAATTCCGTGGTGGTCATGAATGGGCTCCTTCGGGCACATGGTGGGTGGCGATCGCCTGATCGACCGCACATTGCTCGGCCACCGCTCGGCAGGTACTGACCAGGTCGCCGCCTTGCTCTACCGTGGCGGCGGCCCACGAGCCGAAGGGTCGGTCCGCGGCCAAACCGGCCACCACCAGGGGCACCCCGGCCCGGACCCCGCACACCACCCCGAACTCAGATTGCGCCGGGGCGCCGCCGGCCCGGGCCCGCACCGTGGCCACCACGTCGAACCCGATGTCGAGCGGGCACGTGCGACCCTCGACGAGGGCGTTGCACGGGAAGGCCGGCGCTCCGGGCTCGTGGCACCGCAGCACGGGGCTCCCGGCGTCGGCCAGCGCCTCGGCGGCCTGGTCGATCGCCCAGTCGTCGGTTCCCACCACCAGAACGGTCGGCCCAGGCACGGCCGGGGTCGAGGCGGTGCCATCGCCCTCGACCGGCGAGCGATGGCGGCGCTTGGGCCATTCGCCCCTCGTTCTCATGCCGGCCACCCGAGCAGTCTGAACCGCCCAAGCCACCGGGAGCGCTACGCCATATCAACGCTGACCCAACAGTCTTGGCCAGGGCTTTCGCGCCTAGCCGGGGTGGTCGATAGAGACACCCGCGGAGGTGAGCGGGCGCTGCCCATATCTTCCGCAAGAAGGTTACGCTATGTGGTGGGACCGATTGGGATGGTGACGTGGTAGGACCGATTGGAATGGTGACCAGGTGACGACCAGAACCAACAGGGTGGAGGCGGCACCCCGCAATGGCTACGCGCCGTCCTTATTCGGTCGACTGCTGATCGTCGACGACGAAGCCGACGTCCGATCGATGTTGTCGCGCCTACTGGAGGACGAGGGCTACAGCGTCGAGCAAGCCTCCACCGGGGCCGAAGCCTCGGCCGCCCTGGCCCTGCGGCCCCCGGACCTCGTTATCCTCGACGTGATGCTCTCCACGGAGGACGGGTTCGACGTCCTGGCCACGCTGCGTCGCACCAGCAACGTCCCGGTGATCTTGGTCACCGGACGCGGTCGCGAGGCCGACCGCGTCCTCGGGCTCAAGCTCGGCGCCGACGACTACGTGGTCAAGCCCTTCTCCTCGGCCGAGCTGGCCGCCCGGGTCGGGTCGGTGCTCCGGCGCACCGGCCGGCGCCCCGACCTCGACGACGTGATGGACTTCGGACGCCTCACCATCGACACGCGCTCGCGCGAGGTGCACCTCGACGGGGGGCTGGTGGAGACCACGCCCAAGGAGTTCGACCTGCTGGCCTTCCTCGCCGGCTCACCGCGTCAGGTGTTCACCCGAGACCAACTCCTGGCCCAGGTGTGGTCGTCGTCATCGGCCTGGCAGGACGCGGGCACCGTGACCGAGCACGTCCGTCGGGTCCGGCGCAAGATCGAAGCCGACCCCGAGAACCCCCGCTGGGTGCGGACGGTACGCGGGGTGGGCTACCGCTTCGAACCCTGAGCCCGGGCGAGTCCCGGCTCCTCGTCGGGCGACGCCCGACCCTGGGCCCGATCGAGCGCCAGCCGGACGCGCCGGGCTAGCTGCTGGGGCGTGTAGGGCTTGGCCAACAAGTCGGCGTCGTCGTCGAGGAGCGTGCCGGTGCGCGGGTTGTCGGCGGCGTGACCGGAGACGAAGAGCACGGGCAGCTCCGGAAAGCGGGCCACAAGCTCGTCGGCGAGGACCACACCGCTCATCTCGGGCATCACGACGTCGGTGACCAGGA
>Ga0181536_10001949_pt1 | contig 23901 bp, 17 predicted proteins | sample PEATcosm2014_Bin_41_FD_121105 | JGI IMG/M metagenome (GOLD analysis project Ga0181536, IMG submission 121105) | Peatland microbial communities from MTU Mesocosm Facility, Houghton, MI, USA - PEATcosm2014_Bin17_60_metaG | ecosystem: Environmental > Terrestrial > Soil > Wetlands > Peat | place...
CAATGCCGCCTTCCAGCAATTGTTCCACGGCGACCCGGCGACGCAGGCGGTTTATTTTCCCGCCGGGACCAATGTCAACGGCGCGCTCGCCTATGTCACGGACATCGCCCACAACGACGTGCGGACCGAAGGCATGTCCTACGGCATGATGATCGCGGTGCAACTGAACAAGCAGGCCGAGTTCGATGCGATCTGGAATTGGGCCAAAACGTATATGTATCACGACTCGCCCGTTCATCCTTCCTACGGCTTTTTCTCATGGTCATTAAAGACCAATGCCATTCCCAACAGCGAATTTGTCGCACCGGACGGCGAGGAGTATTTCGTAATGGCGCTATACTTTGCAGCCAATCGCTGGGGCAGCGGCACGGGGATTTACAATTACAAGGCTGAAGCCGATCAGTTGCTGACCAACCTGCGGCACCGGGCGGAGGTTACCGGTCCGGTTTTCATGGCCCGGAGAAACACCAACTCGAGCTTAACGGTGACCGCCGGGCCGCTCTTCAATGCGGAGCACAAAATGGTTCGTTTTTCCCCGAGCAGTGAAAGGCCGGATCACACCGACCCTTCCTATCATTTGCCCGCTTTTTATGAATTGTGGGCGCGCTGGGGACCGCCGGCGGACCGGGATTTCTGGATGGAGGCCGCCACGGCCAGCCGCGATTTCTTCCAACGCACGACCCATCCGGCCACGGGTCTCGCGCCGGACTACGCCGATTTCGACGGGAAGCCGCACGCCAGTTCCTGGAATACGAACACGGTCGGCTTCAAATTCGACGCATGGCGCACCGCCATGAACTGGTCGGTGGATTGGTCCTGGTGGGCCAGGGATGTCCGGGAAAGACAGTTGAGCGACCGGCTCCAGGCATTTTTCGAGGCCAAAGGTTTTTCCACCTATGGCAATCAATTCACGCTGGAGGGCGGTCAACTTGCCGGTGAACACTCAACCGGCTTGATGGCGATGAACGCTGTCGCAAGCCTGGCGGCAACCAATCCGCGCGCAAAACAGTTCGTCGAAGCGCTCTGGGCTGTGGAAGTTCCGTCGGGACAGTATCGTTATTACGATGGGCTGTTGTATTTGATGGGCATGCTTCATTGCGGCGGCGAATTCCGCATCTGGTCTCCGGAATGACAAACGCAACCGGAGGCCAAAGACCTCTGAAGTGGTTGCGACTGGAGCTTGAATTTGAATATGGTTCCCCAAATTACCGGGACAACACGGGCGGGGTCGCCGGCTTCAAGTTGCTGCCCGTAATTTTCAACGCGCAGGTCAGATCGCTCAATTTGGCCGCCGGCAAAGTCACAATCAATCTTTCGGTGGTTTGTTCGAATTGCAGTTTGCCCTTGTGACCCAGAAGCTCCACGCGTTTGATTTTATTCATGCCCGCGTCGTCGGTCCTGGCGAGGGAGTTGATGGTCAGTTTGCCGCCGTCCGGCCAGCCAAGCGCGATGGCGTAAAGGGTTTTGCCCTTCGTGGTGAAACGAATGTCCTTGGCGGTGTATTGAAAATTCTCCTTGAAAGCGCCGCCCTTCGCCTGCGTCGGGCCTTCGCCAAAAATCAACCACGGACGCGTGCCGTAGATCGCCTCGCCGTTGACCGCCGTCCAGTCGGCCATCTGGTGCAGCATGGTTTCAACTTCGGGATCCAGCGAACCATCCGGGCGCAGCACGACGTTGAGGAGCAGATTGCCGTTCTTGCTGACGATGTCCACCAGCATGTGAACGGTCCAGCTCAACGGCTGGTATTTCCAATGGCGGTTGTAAAACCAGTCGCCAATCGAAGTGTCCGTCTGCCACGGATACGGATTGATGCCGCCATTGACACCGCGCTCAAAGTCCTGCACCCAGCGACCATCGGAAGGTTGTTTGCAATTGTAAACGGCCGTCAGCTTGCCGTCATTGTGCTTGATGCTGTCGTTGTATAAATCGGCGATCAGGCTCAAACCCACTTCATTGCCAAACGGCACCTCACCGTCGCTGTAAAGCAGGTCGGGATGATAATTGTCCACCAGTTCCTTGATTTCGTTGAACCATTGCTGCTGCCAGCGGGGGTTCTTGCTGTACCACCCGGCGTCGCCGGGTTCGGCGGGGAAATGGTAGAGATCCCAGTAATTTGAGTTGGCCCCGTCATACGGCACCCCGGCGAACGGACCGGTGTGGTCGGATTTGTGGCTGTCCTGAAACCAGGTGAAACTCGCACCGAGATGTTCGGAAACTCCGAAGGGCAGGCCTTGTTTCTTCGCGGCCCTCTGCCAGACACCCACCACGTCGCGGTTCGGTCCGTAGTTTACGGCATTCCATTTATGCAACCGGGAATTCCACAGGAAAAAATCATCGTGATGGGTGCCCATGCTGACGAAATATCTCGCCCCGGCTTTTTTGTAGAGCGCCATCAAACGTTTGGGATCCCATTTCTCGGCTTTCCAGAGCGGAATGATGTCCTTCCAGCCATTCGTGGACGGATGGCCATAGCGCGCCAGGTGATCTTTATAGTCGGGTGAGCCTTGCTGATACATTTTGCGCGCATACCAATCGCCCTCCATGGGCACGGCCTGAGGCCCCCAATGCGCCCAAATGCCAAACTTCGCGTCGCGGAACCATTCGGGACACGAATAATTTGTCAGCGATTCCATCGTGGGCTGGAACGGACCAGGCGTGATCGGCAATTCAGCAGCTTGAACTCCAACGGCCATAAACCACGCGAGCACCGTCACCGGAAACATGCGGTCACTTTTTATTTTCATGACGATTAACTGGGGCGGTCCAGTAAGCCTGTCAGATTGGGATGAGGCAGGCACGCCGAATTTTCAAACAGTCCTCAACCTTGCCAGTCGGCACTTTGGTATCGCAAATCATCGAAGCCGCGATTAAAATCTTTGGAAGCAATGAATTTGAACCAAATCTTTCCGCTGGCCGGCTTGGGCCTTTTTATTTTTGTCCCCAACGGTTTTGCCCTCGGCCAGGCCCAATATGTGGAGAAGGCTGGTGGTCCGGACAGTTTCCCGATTGTTCAGCAGGGCGGCGCGGCGAAAATTTATGTGGATACAAATGATTTTGCAGGGGTCACCCGCGCCGCCGCCGATCTGCAAGCGGACATTGTCCGTGTCACGGGGCTCACTCCAACAATCACCCATAACGAAAAAGAGCTTGGGAAAACTGCCATTATTATCGGCACGATTGGGAAAAGCCGGATCATTGACCGTCTAATCGCCGACCACAAAATCGATGCCTCGCCGATTGCGGGCAAATGGGAATCGTTTTTCATCCAGGTCGTGCCGCAACCTTTGCCCGGCGTCGCCGGCGGACTGGTCATCGTGGGCAGCGACAAGCGGGGAACCATTTACGGCATTTACGATCTGTCCGGGCAAATGGGCGTGTCCCCGTGGTATTGGTGGGCCGACGTCACGCCCGAACACAAGGACGCGCTCTTTGTAAAGGCGGGCAAATATGTGCAAGGGCCGCCCGCGGTCAAATACCGCGGTATCTTCCTGAACGACGAAGCGCCGGACCTGAGCAATTGGATCACCAACGAATTCGGCTTGGTCACAACCAATAGAAATCCCCCCATCCCTTCGGGCGTTGCCAATTACAACCACCAGTTTTACGGCAAGGTGTTCGAGTTGATTCTGCGCTTGAAAGGCAACTATCTCTGGCCGGCCATGTGGAACAATGCCTTCAACGAAGACGATCCGGAAAACCCGCGCCTCGCGGATGAATACGGCATCGTCATGGGCACCTCTCACCAGGAGCCGATGCTCCGGGCACAAAAGGAATGGGACCGGCGGTATCAAAAGACATTGGGAAGTTGGAACTATGCCAAGAATCCGGACGTCCTTGAAAACTTCTGGCGCGAAGGCATCCGGCGAAACAAGGACTACGAAAGCCTCATTACCATCGGTTTGCGCGGCGCGAATGATACCGAGATGGCTCCCGGAGGCCCGGAGGCGAACATGGCGTTGCTGGAAAAAATCGTGGACGTTCAGCGGAAAATCATCACCGAAGAAGTCAATTCCGACGTCACGAAAGTGCCGCAGCTCTGGTGCCTTTACAAGGAAGTCCAGGATTTTTACAACGCCGGCATGCGCGCCCCGGATGACGTGACACTCCTGTGGGCCGAGGATAATTGGGGCAACGTCCGCCGTCTGCCGACGGCCGAGGAACGGAAGCGGGCCGGCGGGGCGGGAGTCTATTATCACTTTGACTACCACGGCGGGCCGCGAAGCTACCAGTGGCTCAACACCAGCCCGATCCCCAAGGTCTGGGACCAGATGTCGCTCGCCGGTCAATATGGCGCCGACCGGATCTGGATCGTGAACATGGGCCACTTCAAGGGTTACGAGTTTCCGCTCGAATATTTCATGAGCCTGGCTTGGGACACAAACCGCTGGATTCACGACAACACCGACGAATTCACCCAGCGGTGGGCGGAGCGGGAATTTGGGCCGGCGTACGCCAGGGACATTGCCGACATCGTTGCCAAATACACCAAATACAACGGCCGCCGCAAACCCGAGTTGCTTGAGCCCAACACCTATAGCCTGGTCAATTATCAGGAAGCGGAAAACGTAGTCGCGGACTTCAAGAAGATCACCGCCAAAGCGGAAACCATTTACAGTCAGTTGCCGGAAGCCAAACAGGATGCGTTCTACGAATTGGTATTGTTCCCAACCAAGGCCAGCGCACTGGTGAATGAATTGTACCTTGCCGCGGCAAAGAACGCGTTGTATGCCCGACAGGGGCGGGCCAGCGCCAACGACAGGGCGGCGGAAACCCGGACGCTTTTTCAGGCAGACACGAATTTGATGGGTTATTTCAACCAGACATTTGCCCATGGCAAATGGAACCACTTCATGGACCAGTCGCATATCGGTTATACGACCTGGCGCGACCCGCCCCAAAACAACTTGGACGCCATCAAACTCACCGAGATTGAAGTGCCGGAAACGGCGGCAATGGGTATCGCTGTGGAGGGTTCTGAGGCCGCGTGGCCCGGCGATCCGGGCGATGCGATTCTGCCGAAGTTCGACGTGTTCAACCGGCAACGCCGTTACATTGACGTATTCAATAAGGGAAAGACGCCTTTTGAATTCACTGCCACTGCCAGCGATCCTTGGATTGTGCTCAGTGAAAACAAAGGCTCAGTGGTAAAAGACCAACGCCTGTGGGTGAGCGTGGATTGGAGCCAGGCTCCCCATGGTCTGGCCAGCGGCGCGGTGACACTCAGCGGGACCGGTACAAACGTCACGGTAAAAGTAAATACCTTCAATCCAACGGAGGTAACACGCGATTCCCTGCAAGGCTTCGTGGAGGGTGATGGCTTTGTTTCCATCGAGGCGGAACACTACACAAGGAAAACTGACGCCGGCACCCATCGCTGGATCAAGATTGACGATTACGGCCGGACGTTGTCCGGCATGAGGGCCGAGGCGCCCGTGGACGCACCCAGCGCGATACCAGGAAAAGATTCCCCCTGCCTCGAATACCAGATGTATTTGTTCAGCACGGGGAAAGTTGATGTTGCCGCCATTATGGCCCCAACCTTGAATTTCGTTCCGGGTCGGGGTCTTCAATATGCGGTGTCATTTGACGATGAGACGCCGCAGGTGGTCACGCTGGTTCCGCAAAAATACAGTGCCCAGAACGGAAACCGGGACTGGGAAAAATCCGTGAAAGACAACGCGCGCTACGGCCACACGTCGCATACGTTGATGAAATCCGGCCAGCACACGTTGAAATTCTGGATGGTTGATCCCGGCATCGTGTTGCAGAAACTTGTTGTGGACCTCGGCGGAGTGAAGCCCAGCTATCTCGGTCCGCCCGAGAGTTATTGCAATGGCAGGGAACAAAACCGCCCGGCGAAATCAAACTGACCATTTGTTTCGCTGAACAGCAGTTTGCAGGGCAGGAAACTTTTACACTTATCTTTTTCTTCGCGTCCTTTCATGGTCGCTTTCTTTCGTGTATTTCGCATGTTTCGCGGTTAAACTCGGCTCGTGAAACTGCTTTTCATTGGCGACATCGTGGGACAACCGGGCCGGCACGCGATCACGGAACTTGTTCCCCAACTGCGGCAACAGCACGCGCTCGACTTCGTCATCGCCAACGGCGAAAACTCCGCCGGCGGCTCCGGCATCACACCCAAAACCGCCGAGGAAATTTTTTCGGCGGGCGTGGACGTCATCACCACCGGCGACCATTTATGGGACCAGAAGGAAGTCATGGAACTGCTGCAAAATGAAAAGCGCTTTCTGCGTCCGCTGAATTATCCGCCCGGCACACCCGGCCAGGGCAGCGCCATATTTGAAGTCCAAAGTCTAAAGTCTAAAGGCCAAAGTCCGATTTCGATTGCGGTATTGAACGCGCAGGGCCGCACGTTCATGCCGCCGCTGGAAAATCCGTTTCTCCTCGCGCTCGACGAAGTAAAACGCCTGCGCCAGCAGACCAAAATCATCTTTGTGGATTTTCACGCCGAGGCAACCTCGGAAAAAATCGCGTTTGCGCGGATGCTCGACGGCCAGGTGAGCGCGGTGGTGGGCACGCACACGCACGTGCAGACGGCGGACGAACAGATTTTCCCCGGCGGCACGGCGTATTTAACCGACGCCGGCTTTACCGGCCCGCACGAAAGCGTTCTGGGCCGCGAAATCGAGCCGGTCCTCAAACGCTTTCTCACCAACATGCCGCAGCGGTTTGAAGTTGCGAAAGACCGAGTGTTGCTCCACGGCGCCGTGATTGAAATTGATGATGTCAGCGGCAAGGCGTTGAAAATCCAGCGCGTGTCGGAACCCATGTGAACGGTTAACCCCAAATGGAAACTTTCCACATTTTTTTGAATTTGATGTTGGATTTTGTTAGTAAAAGTTCGGGGGAATTTTTGGCGGCAATGGCTGGCGCATTTTTTGGCGCAGCCTGTGCCTTCTGGTTTGAAAGATCAAAAGAGAAGGAAAAGAAACAAGCAGAGGAACACGGAGCGCTTATGCGCTCGCAATTGGCTCTCATTTGCCAATTGAACACGATTAATAATATCCGAAAACAACATTTGGACCCTTTTCGAAATGACCCAATCAGAGAAAGGAACATGATTCAATTTCGCATGACGGATGCTTCTTTGCGCGTGGCATACGACTCGATCTCGTTTTTATTGATGACGAAAAATCCAACTCTAGTTCTCGATGTTCAAGCCGCAGAACATTCGTATATTTCCGCCATGGAATGTTTGGCGTGGAGGAATGAAGCCTACGAAAAATTGCACAACAATAGTAAACTCGAAAAAATAGATGTTCAAACAGGCCGATGCACCGTTCAAGTTGACCTACGAGACATAAAACAGCTCAAAGATTTAACTGACGCGCTTTATACGTCAGTAGATAACGCATACGACAGAATCGAATTGCAAATCCAAGAACTCTACAAAGCGGGAAAGTTACTTTATCCGAAGAAAAATTTCCTCCAAATCGCTGGCGAAAAATAATTTGAAGAGCATACAAACCAAATCGCCATGGGACTTCGGCGGGTTGTTTCCGGAGGAAGCAACGCGGCGCGGGCTGGGAAAATTTTCCGTTGCCGTCGTCGCGCTGGCGCTCGCGGGTTGCGCCGCTGCTCCGCCGCGAGTGGCCCGCGTCGAATTTGGCGGGTCCATCTGGACGGAAGGGCAGCGGCACGCAGGCGTGCTGTTTCAGGACGGCGGGCAATCCCTGCCTATTGCAGGGGGGACATTATGGGCATTTGGCGACACATTTTACGGCGCGACGGCAACCAACGCCACGCCTCAACTCTCGCAATGCAAAGGCGCGCAGAGCACAACCATCGCCTTCCTGCCCACCGGACAGACGAATCTTCCGCCGACGCTCGAATACTTCACGGATTCAAACGGCGTCGTGGCCAATCCCTTCGAGTATTTTCCGGATGAAGACCTGAAGCACCACCGCATCTGGCCGGGGGCTGGCATCAGCCTTGGCTCGCACATTTATCTTTCCTATTCCATGATCGTAGTCACCGACGAGCCGGGGCCGTGGAATTTTCACGGGATTGGGGCTGGATTGTCGGTGGCGGAAACGCCGCTCAGACGTTTCACCCGGCTGCGACCGGATGGCCAGTGGAGATTTCCCGTCGTGCCCGCCCAGATTTTGCGCGAGGGCGACCGGCTTTATCTTCTTGAAATCAGCGATGTGCCAAAGGGTCTGATTCTCTCGCGCGTCAACGCCCTGGAAATTGAGAATCCCGCCGCGTATGAATTTTTTACCGGCAAAGGCTGGTCAACCAATCGCACGGACGTGAAAATGATATTGCGCGAGGCTTACGGGCAGGTTTCGGTGATGTGGGTTCCGGCGCTGCGGCGTTATTTGATGGCCACGTCGTCCGATTTTTTTCACCCGCACGAAATCCAGTTTCGCCAGGCGAAACGGATTGAAGGCCCGTGGAGCGCGTCCGCGCGCATTCCCGTGCCGGAAATGCCCGGCAAGAAGACGGCGCTCGTCTATTGCACATTTTTTCACCCGGAATTGAGCGACGATCAATCGCTGCGTTTTGTCGCCACGTTCTGCCGGATGCTCACCGGCAACTGGGAATTGAGCAATCCAGAGTGGATGACAATCACACTTGCGCCGGACTCTGCCCCGGAACGTTGAATTTATCTCCGTGTTTCCCCGTGTTCAATCCGCGGCCAAATGAATTGAAATTTAATGGTTAAATAAACCAAATCGCCATGGGATTTCAGCGACTGGTTTTGTTTTAGTTGAAATTTGCGGCGACAACGTGTCCCCTCTGTCAGTGTTGAAGATGCCTCGCAAGGCCGAATATGCCGAATTGACGGCACTGTTCTTTATCCAATCCATGGCTGTTGCCATTTGGATGGTGCCGTTGAGCCTGGTGTTCGCCGCTCACGGCCTGCGCGGCCTCGCGCCCTACGCCTTTGCCGCCTCCGCCCTCGCGACCTTCATTTCGCCATTGATTTTCGGCGCGATGGCCGACCGCCACGCTTCACCGGTGAAAGTGTTGCGTGGGCTGTCCGTGGCCAGCGCCGCCGCCATGACCCTCTTCGCTTGGAGCGTCAAACAAGGCTGGCCGCCGGGACTGGTGCTGGCGGCGGTCCAGATTTATGCGCTTTGTGCCGCTCCCACCGGAAGCATCATCACCGCCATCATCTTTTCGCGCCTGCAAAATTCCCAGCGCGAATACGGGCCGGTTCGGGCCGGGGCGACCGTGGGCTGGATGGCCGGCTGCTGGCTGGTGAGCGCGCTGAATGCCGATGCTTCCACGCGTGCGGGATTTGCCAGCGCGGCGACGTGGCTGTTGCTGGCGGTGTTTACCTTCCTGTTGCCCAGTGTGCCTCCGCCAAAATCCACCGGACACCCGACGCTGCTGCAACGACTCGGCTGGGACGCATTCGTGCTGCTGAAAAATCACGACCATCGGGTGGTCTTCATCACCGTGGCATTGTTCAGCATTCCGCTCGCGGCATTTTATCCGTTCACGCCGCTCCACCTGCAACAACTCGGATTCAAGCACGTCTCGGCCTGGATGACGCTGGCGCAAACGACGGAGTTGGTCGCCATGTTCACCCTGGCGGGACTGTTTCTGCGCTGGCGGTTGAAATGGATATTTGCCGCCGGGCTGGGTTTCGGTGTGTTGCGCTTCGTGCTATGCGCCCTCAATGGCAGGGTGTGGCTGCTGGCCGGCACCACCATGCACGGTTTGTGCTTTGCCCTGTATTTCATCACCGCCCAAATTTACATAGACGAACGGGTGGGTTCCGAGTGGCGGGCACGGGCGCAGGCGTTGATGACGCTGATGACCAACGGCGTGGGCAACCTTATCGGCTATCTCAGCACCGGCTGGTGGTTCGCCGCCTGCACGCGCGCGACCGGTACGCAATGGCCGCTGTTCTGGGGCGTCCTGGCCGCAGCGGTGGGCGTGGTGCTGGTTTATTTTCTGGCGGCGTATCGCGGGCAGGGCGTTGGGATAAAACGCACGAAAGAAAGCAAAGTTGACATCCAAGCTTTGTGACCGTGTGGCGGGTTAATAGTGGGCAAACTGCCGGTTTGCCCTACCTGATCGTGGTAGGGCGGCGTTGCGGCGCCGCCCAAATTAATGGGCCGGGCGGCAACTCGGCCCCACCCAAGGCAACAATCCATTCAGCCAGTCAGCCGGCGAGTTCCTTCGCCATGATGTAGTCGTCCATGACGAACCCGCCGCCGATGTCCGTAACCACGGAATCCGCGGTGACGAAGCCATTTCGTTGGTAGGCGGCTATGGCCCGAACGTTGCGTTTGTTCACGGAAAGAATCAACCGGCGCCCTGCCTCGGCCCGGACCTCGCGTTCGACGTGTTGCAAGAGGCGGCTGCCCAGCCCGCGATCGTGCAGCTCCGGCAACAGGTAAAGCTTGTGCAGCTTCATCACGCCCGGCTCGGATGTCGGTCCGTAAGATGCAAAGCCAGCCGGTTTTTCATCCACGAGCAAAAGATCATAGCGGACACCTTGGGAACGGATTTCGTCGCGTAGCACATCGAGCGAATACATCCGCGCCAGCATGTAATCAATCTGCGCGTGAGTGATGATACCCGGATAACACCCGCGCCAGATGACGCCCGCCAGTGCGGAAATGGCCGGCAGATGTTCCTCCTTGGCGCGGACAATCTGTGTTTTGTTCTGCGAAGTCGGGTTCACAAATACCACGCCATCATTTCGTTTGCGCGAAAAGCATGAACAGGCGCGGCCCGCGATCGGTCATCAACTGGTAGCGTTCCTCCTGCGGGCCGTGTGGAACAGCCAGCCCGTCGCTGTTTTTGTCGTGAACCGGCTGGCTGTCCACGAGCAGCATGTAATGGTGCGTCTTGTGGGCGGGAACGTGGTGAATGGTCACATGCCACGCGTCCACTTTGTTGCCGCGAGTCAGCGGGACCTTCAGCCAGTTGGTGAAGGTGCCGACAATTTCGACCGTGGCCGGCTCCTGCTTCCGGCCCTCCGGCAACCGCCAGCGAAACACCTTCGCGTAGGTCGGTTTGGGGGCGGCGGGCGCCCGGGCGCCCAGCGGCGAACGAATCACCGGCTCCAGATACACGGGATTGCCCTTGTACGGCGGCTTGTTATTAAAAGCGTTCCCGAAATTTTGAGACATAAGTCAATTGTGCCCCAGAAGTTATCCCACCATCCCGCCAAACTCAAATCGGGAGAAAGGAAATATGACTGTTGCATGCAATCGGAGAATTCCTTTTCAACGCCAAGTCGCTAGGACGTGAACCGCGAACTGCGGGGCGATCGTCTCACCAGAGCCTATTTGTGCCCGCGAAACTCATCCATCAGGCGGAGAATTCCTTCGCGGATTTCGAACAATTCCTTGCGTGCTTCGGAAACCATTTTCTCCGGCAGCAGTTTCTTTGGCGCAACAGCTTCGAGCCCCGCCTGCGCCTGGTGCAGATGGTCGAGCGCGCGCTTCAAACACGCGACTGTAAACGCCGCATCGGCAAAGCCACGATCTTCCGCAATGCCGTTCAACGCGCCGGCAAGTTTCGCGCCCGTCGTCTGAAACTCGAAGATGAACTGACCGAGGTCCTTGTCCTCAAACTTTTCCAAACCCAGCTCGTCCGCCTGATGCCAGACCTTCATCGCGCTTTCATGGCAACGATGCTGGAGCGGATGCCGGATGTCACCGTCGGCGGTGCGGATCCAGTCGATGCCTTCCCGGTGCGGTTCCGGTTCGGGCGCCGGTTCATTCAACGCCTCCTCGCAAATACGATTCATCTCTTCAACGGACATCCGCTCGTCGTCGTCCTCGCCTGCCGTGCCGAAGCCTTCATGCGAAGGCGGGTCCTCGGAATCCCACCCCATTTCCTTTGCAATCTTCGCCTCAGCTTCGTCGGAATCACCGAATTTCTCCCGCAATTCCAGGTATTTGTCCGTGCGGGCGTCGCACTCCTTCATGAACCGCTCGTAATCGTGTTCGTCCCATTCCGCCTCCGGGTCCTTCTGCCCACGCTTTTGTTTTTCCAACGCCTTATTCAATTGCTTGGAGAACATTTCCCAGCCCGACTCGGCGTCTTGGGCGCGCTGCTTTTCCTCGGCGGGCGTCAACCGCCACTCCGGCGCGGAAATGTTCAACTCGAAATCCGCGCTCTCAATGACGACGCGTCCGTTGCCTTCGCTGAACCATTCGAGGTAAAGCGCGTTGGCGATGCGTTCCGGCGGTTTCTCGCCCCGATCCATCATGGCAAACGCCTCCTCGTCTGGAATCGTGAACACGCGCACCTTCTGCGAAGCCGAGAGGTTGCCGATTTTGCCGCGTTGAAGCGGATTGAACTCCGGCTTCTTTCGCATCGGGAAAGTTTTGGCGGGATTCTTGAATTTGAGCAGGCAACCCGCGAGGTCGGGGCAGGCGTTGCCTTCGAGATCGAGTTTCACCGGCTCATCAAGGCCATCAAGCCACAACTTGCCGCGCACACGTCCCTTCATGCGGTTGTCAATCTCACCGCGAATCACACTGTCCTGAATGCGCCAAGCCATGGGGTTCGTTTACCATGAGCGACAGGGAATCCGCGAGACTTTTTGCCGGGATGACATTCACTCTTTTCCTTTCCGGAAGCGTCTGATTATCCTGACGCCATGGCACATCAACCTGAACCAGCCGACGACGATCCGCTTGGTCTTGAGCCTGTGGACCACGAAATCCGCATCGAGAAACTCCGCCGCGAGATTGACGAAGTCACCGGAGGTAAAATGATGGCCGGCAAGGTGGCCGACTTTGATTCCAAAGTAGAGGAAGCATTTCTGGAAAATGTTCTGGCGCTGGAAACCCATGGCTTCGTCTGCCCGTTCGACGCCTTGACCCGCGACGGCTTCGATCTGTCGCCGCCGGAAAAACTCGACGATGCCGCGTTGACCGCGAAACTCCGCGAACTCATTCACGCCCTGGCCGCGCGGCGTTTGTTTCTGCATAGCACCGATCACTTGAGCGACCGCGAACTCTACACGTGGCTCTGGAGCGATGGTTTGCGCGAGGAGACGATGGGCTTCGGCCTGCCGATGGGCAACTGTCACCTCGATGTGCTCGGTGCTTGCCGCGAAGAGGACATCATTCTGCAAATGCGTTACTACGCGAACGAGGAAGAGCGCGCCCTCTGGGCCGCTGGTTTTCCCGATTTTCCGATGCCGCCGCATGAGAAGCCGCCTTTCGATCGCGACCGGCATCTGCCCAAAGGGCCGTTTTAGCCCGCACGAGCCTTGGTTTCCCAACGGGCCAGCAGCATTTCAATTTGAGCATGGACCATTTCCCGCGCCTGCTGCCGGTCGCCGTATTGCATGAGGAGTTCGTCGTAGCGGGTATGTTCATGGCGGATGTGAGCGATGACCGCGAGGCGCAGGGCTTGCGGATCGAAATCTTTCGCCGCCGCCGAGCGTCCAACGCGGCCTGAATGTTTCTGGCAGGTCCACGCCGCAACGCGCTCCGCCGCCTCCGGCGGACAACCCGGAAACAACTCCTTCAGCTTCACCATGACCGCAGCCAGATATTCCAGGTCCTCGTTCTCACGGCGTTCTGCCGCCCGTTCGCGTTGCCGGGCGCGGCGTTCCTCGTCAGCCAAGCACTCCTCCTCCGCACGGCGCAAGGCTTCGGCGGTGATGAGAATGCCCTGGCGTTCGTAGCGTTTGCGGGCGCGCGCCCATTGGACGAGCACGGCGCGGAGCGGCGAATGCTTCGTGGCGCGGCGCGTGAGGGCGGTGTTGCCACTGGGCAGGTACTCCAGATGATCGAGGTCGGCACAGGCCAGACACAGCGCCCGGTCATTCTCCACACGAATCCAGCGCCCCGGCCCCAGTTCCTCGCCGCACTCGGCGCATTTCGTGTCGCGGCGGATGATGAAGACGACAATGTCCTTGGATTCAGAAGCCGGCTTGGTTGAGTTGGCTGGTTTCATCGCGCACCGTTCACGCCGAAACCGTATCAAACGTGCCGGCGCGGATAAATGCCAAAACAATCTTCAACCGCTAATAAACGCTGATACTTTTTTAACGCCAAGACGCCAAGACGCGAAGACGCAAAATAAACCATGAAAAACACGCTTGTCGCGCCGTCTTGCCGCGTTGGAGCTGCGCGAAGGTGGCGGCTTTGCCCTAACACGACTTGGTGGGGCGGCGCTGCTGGGCCGCCTGCCCATACTTATCACCGACCTCAGTGTTTCGTAATGTTAAGCAACCCGGACAGTTCCTGCTCAAGGCAGTTCAAAGCAGCGGTGTGTTTATTGGAACTGGGCAGCCGTTTTACGGCCTCAATCGCCGAAAGAAGTCTTTCGACAACGCGCGGATGACTTAGACGAGGCATTGGATTCGGAAGGCTTGTGTACAGATAACCGTGCATCAAGTAGGGGGTGTATCCGAATTGTTCAGTAAATTTCTTTTGTGATCGGAATAGGGCAGTACCGATTGATTTTCCAGTAGTAACCGCCTTGGTGAATGAGGAGGCAACTATCACGGCGACTGGATTCAAGACATCGGTCGCTGTTCCTATGTAAACTGAAGCACCGTTACAGCCAAACTCCATTGACTGGCCTCGCCAAGACGAACAAGCGTTATTGAAGACAACAGGATAGTGGCAGCCACCTACCATTCGAGGCATTGGGAAGTAATTGCCATCACTCATCTTTAGCGCTTCAAAGCCTTTCATTCTTTTGGATTCTACAATGGTAATTATTTCACGTCCTTCCGATATTTCATTGTTTGCCCCCGTATGCTGCACAAAGTCCTCCATTAATTCTCCAGCATTGATTCTCTTTTTTGCCGCATCATCTGTCCAACTGACCCCGTCCATGGAAATTGGAATATAGAGGACGACAACTTCAAAAAGGTCAGAACCAGGAGACGGACAGATGCTGAGGGCGCGGTCGTAACAAATCTCGTGGGATTTGCCTTGCCGATCAGGAAATCGCTCAACGATTCGATGTCCGTCGAGTTCACCACAATGGGTCGAAAAGAAGATGAAATCAGAGGGTAAAAACTGGCAAAGGTAGGTTGTGTTTTGAATTGTTGCGCCGCCGCCGTACGCCAAGCGAAGATGATAACCAGCTACCCCAAACGTCTTCCGCAACGTTTCGAATTCGCTTTGCCCGACAGTATTCGGATCAATGAGGACAACGATAGGACACCGAACGTGGGCCTGAGATTTCAGCATCCCAGAAAGCACGCTTAAGCCAAGAAGGGGAAAGGAAAAGTAGTGTGTGCTCGGGCAGTGGAATGGCAGCACGCCGTACGGAACCCCGCGCGTAATGAAAGAAATGGACTTCGCGTCTGAGGAGTCGAGTAGCCACATGGGAAGTCTTGCGCGAGCGAATTGCATGACAGCCTCTCGGGCTTGTTTCTTCTCGTCTGGCAAACCATTCGACCATGTCCGGGACTTCTCCTTGAGAAAATCTACTTCGTCATCCAAAACCTCAGCAATAGAAATCACACGTCCATTATGCGCTACTGCTAGATTTGCAGCTATCACATGAGAGACGTCAAATTCACCTTCCACAACGAAGAGATCTGATGAGCGGCTATTTGAGTCATCTGTCAGCAAGTCACGATACCCAATCGTCTTTTGGGTAAATTTGATGTGCGTTAACAGCAGGGATTCGTCAAAGGCTCCGACAAGCACCGGCTGAATTTCTGGGAAGCAACTCTTGAGTTTAGCGGCTACTTGTGGATCAAGCCGCAGGAACAACACCGTCTTCGGTTTGAGCGCTCGTACGGCATTCGATACGCGGATGCAGTCGGCATCGAACACGCCATACTTTACCAAGCGTACAGTCGGCGCTTCGATAACGGGTAGATAAAATCCGGGTTTGCGGAGTCGTGAGCAAACTTGTTCCGCCAACTCGGCATCGCCAGCCACAATAACAACTTTTTCGAGATTAACCATGTGCGGCGATGGACACGCCATCAGGAATACCGGGTAAAGCAGGTGTTTTGCTCTACAACCCCAATTTCTTGAACCGGCTGTTTACTTCCTTGAAGTGAAACTCAAGGGAGCAGAGCTTCTCCAGTTCGCCTTTCTTGAAATGTTTCGCCACGGCGGGGTCGGACTTGAGTTGCTCCACAAAGTCGGCATCGTCGCGACCGGCGTGCTTGACCTCCCAGGTCTTCATCGCATTGCGTTGAACGAGATCGTAGGCCTCCTCGCGGGTCAGGCCTTTTTTGATGAGCGCCAGCAAAATGGTTTGCGAATTCCACATGCCGAGGCTCAGGCCGAGATTCTTCTTCATGTTCTCCGGATAAACGTTGAGCCCGTCCATCAGGCGCGTGAGCAGGCCAAGCATGTAGTCGAGCAATGTGCAGGAATCGGGGAAGATGATGCGCTCGACGCTGCTGTGGCTGATGTCGCGCTCGTGCCAGAGGGCGACGTTTTCCAGCGCGGCAATGGCGTTGCCGCGCAGCACGCGGGCGAGGCCGGTGAGGCGTTCCCAGGTGATGGGATTGCGCTTATGCGGCATGGCACTGCTGCCTTTCTGGCCCTTGGTGAATGGTTCCTCGGCTTCCAGCACCTCGGTGCGCTGGAGGTGGCGGAATTCGACGGCCCAGCGTTCGATGCTCGCGCCGATGAGGGCGAGCGTGGTTTGAAATTCGGCGTGGATGTCGCGCTGGACGACCTGGGTGGCGATGGGCGCCGGTTGCAGGCCGAGTTGTTTGCAGACCGCCGCTTCAACCGCCGGTGACAGGTGGGCGTTGGTGCCGACGGCACCGGACAATTTGCCCACGGCCACCCGCTCGCGCGCGGCCACCAGACGTTCGATGGCCCGGTCAAATTCATCGTGCATGAGCGCGAGTTTGAGGCCAAAAGTGGTCGGTTCGGCGTGGATGCCGTGGCTGCGGCCGATGCAGGGTGTGAACTTGTATTTGCGCGCCTGTTTGGCGATGGCGGCGCGCAGGGCCTGTACATCCTGAAGCAGGATGTCCGCCGACTGCACCATCTGGATCGCAAACGCGGTGTCAATGATGTCGCTGCTGGTCAGGCCGAAGTGGAACCAGCGGCTGGCACGGCCGTTGATTTTTTCGGCAACGGCGGTGGTGAAGCCGATGACATCGTGGTTGAGGACCTTCTCCAATTCCTTTTGCCGCGCCTCGAGGCCCGGCAAATCGGCAAACCATTTTTCCGCGCCGGCTTTGATTTTGGCGAAGTCGGCCTTGGGCACGGTGCCTTCGGCGACGAGCGCTTCGCTGGCAAGGAGTTCGATTTGCAGCCAGAGACGGAGCTTGTTTTCGTCGGTCCAGATGGCCCGCATTTCCGGTCGGGAGTAGCGCGTGATCATGGCGCGAGGGTAAAAAGCCGGGTGGCGGGTGTCGAGATTTTGTAGCGGCGTTCTATGAGCACCGGAAAAATCAGCAACGGTCATAGACCGCCGCTACAGGTCAATCTTTCGCCATTCGCGCGCGGGCTTTTTCGAGGATTTGCCGCTCGCGTTCGGTCAAACTTTGAATTCCGTGCCGGGAAATTTTTTCGAGGATGGGGTCCACTTCGCTTTTCACAAATTCGTCGTTGGACAAATCCTCGTCCGGTTTGTCCGCTGCCGAGCGCCAGAGAGAACTTTTGCCGACCCAACTGGCGATGAATTCGCCGGGCGCGGCACCGCTCGAAGGAAAGCCCGATTGCCTCCAGCGGCCTTGACTGAATTGGCGGATGAAAACCACACCCGTCAGCATTCCGCCCAGATGCGCGGCGTTGGCGACGTTATCGACCGGAAACACGATGCCCGCCACCGCCAGCACCGCCGAAAGAATCAGCATGGTCTTCGCGTGAAAAGTTATGGGTGGGAACAGCAGGGTCAACTCGCGTTCCGGAAATAAAACGGCATAGGCCGCCATCAATCCAAATCCGCCCGCTGATGCGCCGACAACCGGTCCGCCGAAAAGACCGGGCCAAAGCAAGGCGGCGATGACTTGAAAGATTCCACCCACCACGCCGCCCGCCAGGAATAGAACCAGGAATTTCTTGTGGCCGAGGGTTTCTTCAATTTCACGGCCAAAAAGGTAAATCGCCCAACTGTTGGCCAGGATGTGCCACACATTGGCGTGCATGAACTGATAGGTGAGCAGTTGCCAGACAAAGCCGTGTTTCAATCCTTCAACGCTCAACGCGAAATAATTGTCCAGGGAAAACCGCGGCGGATTACCCAAAGTGAAACATTCGACCAGAAAGACGATCGCGTTGACCACCAGCAGCACCACGGTCAACGATACGCGCGGCAGGTATTCCGGCTGGCGCATGTAATCACGATCTTCAAGCATAACCAAGGCAACCTAGTCGCTGAACCACTGTTTTTCAAAGGGTTTTTGCGTCACGCGCCGCCACCAGAACGTTCGTTCGCGACCGGTGCGGTTGGGATAGGAACGGGGAATCCAGTCTTCGCGGCTCATTTGAAAAATGGGGTGATGGAGTGATGGAGTAATGGAGTATTACAAGCGAAGTTCCACCACTCCAGCACTCCAATACTCCGTTATCCCGTGTTAATCTGCCCGTCCACCAGTTCCACCACCCGCTGCGCGTGCGCCGCAACCTTGGCATCGTGTGTGGCAATGACGAGTGTGGTCTGTTTGTCAGCGCGGAGATTCTTGATCAACTCCATGATTTCACCGCCGGTGTGCGAATCGAGGTTGCCGGTCGGTTCATCGGCCAGCAGCAGTTCCGGTTCGTTGATGAGGGCGCGGGCAATGGCCACGCGCTGCTGCTCGCCGCCGGAAAGCTCGTAAGGCTTGTGCTCCATGCGGTCCTTGAGACCGACCCGCGCAAGCAGGTCGCGACCGCGCGCCCCGGCTTGCACCGCGGGCACGCGCGCCACACGTGCCGGCAGGCAGACGTTCTCCAGCGCATCGAGTTCCGGCAGGAGATAATACGCCTGGAAAACGAAGCCGACGCAGCGGCGGCGGAAATGCGTCAACTCGCCTTCCGAAAGCGCGGCCAGATTCTGGCCGGCGAAATGGATTTCACCCGCGTTCGGCGCGTCGAGACCGCCGATGAGATGCAGCAGCGTGCTTTTGCCCGCGCCGGACGCGCCGCGCAAGGCGAGAAATTCGCCGCGCGCCACGTCAAGATTGACGCCGCGCAGCACTTCGAGCGCGCGTTTGCCCAGCGTATAAGTCCGGGTGAGACTGCGGGCGGAGAGCAGGGGTTCATTCATGACGCAACGCCTCCACGGTGTTCATTTTACTGGCGTGACGGGCGGGGAGTATCGCCGCCAGGAGGCAGATGACCAGTGAGCCTCCACAAATAATCACAATGTCCGAAGGAATGATCAGCGCCGGCAATTCACTGAAACCGTAGATGGAAGCCGGGAACAATTCAAAACCAGTCAGACGATCCATCACATGCAGAAAATCATTGCGAATGTACAAGGCGAACAACCCCAGGCCGAGGCCGGAGGCGACGCCAAAGACGCTGACGATGACGCTTTGAATGACGAAAACAAACATCACCTGATTGTGGGAAGCTCCCACCGCCTTCATCAGGCCGATTTCACTGGTCTTCATCACCACGAACGTGATCAGCGTGCAAGTGATGCCAAAGGCGGCAACCACGACAATGAAGAACATGATGTACATCATCACCTTCTTCTCCACCAGGATTGCGTTGAGCATGGTGGAGTTTTGTTCCATCCAGGTGCTCGCCGTGAATTCATAACCGAGGGTTTGTTCCAACTGCCTTTTTACCTCCGCCGCCTGATAGGGGTCCGTCAACATCACCTCCAGCTCGTGCACGGAATCGCCCAGATCGTACAAATCCTGTGCGTTCTCCAGCGACGTCACGATGAACAGGGTGTTGAACTCGTAGTAGCCCACATCGAAGATGCCGCGCACCTCGTAATCCTCCGGCAAAATGGCCTCCTCGTTTTCCTTGCCGCGGTTTTTGCGCATCTGTTCGATATCGTGCGGCGAATAAATGGACAGCCGGTCGCCAACATGAAGCCGCAGGTTGCGGGCAAACTCGCTGCCGATGACCACACCGCGACCGCTCAGATCGAATTTCCCTTCCAGCATGCTTTGCGGCAAAACGCTCGCGCTGCCTGCGGTTCGCGGATCTACCCCACGCAGAATCGGCGCATCCACCGCGGCTTGCTGGTTGGTCTCCGGCTGCGTTTCCACCAACACCTTGCCCATCACCACCGGCGAGACGCTGCGCACATTCTTATTGGACGCGATGACGTTCGCAATTCGGGCATAATCCGGCATCGTACTGCGGTTGTTGTCGTGGTTTTTGTAAACCACGATATGCGCGTTGAAACCGAGGATTTTTTCGCGCAGGTCGTGGTCGAACCCGCTCATGACGCTGATGACGATGATGAGCACCGCGACGCCGAGCGCGACGCCGATGATGGAAATGAGCGTGATGATGGAAACGAATGTCCGTTTGGGCCGCAGATAACGCAGGGCCAGCAGAAGTTCAAACGGCAGTCGCGACATGATGCGTGGAGGCTAAAGGCCATTGACCCGGGTGTCAACGAAGTCGGTCAAATCTTAATCTTGATCTTAATCCTAATCTTAACCTCAATCGTGATCACTGCGTCACCGCGCGATAAAACTGCTGGCTGAAATTCGTTGCGTTCGGATCGGTGAAATAAAAATAGAATGGCGAATTCGTGCTGGAATAAAATAAAACTGGCTGCCAGTTAGTGGGATTGGAAATGTCTGACGAGGCTTCAATCAGGTAATTCCCAGCGGGGCCTTGCAATGCCATGTTGAAGCCATTGGCGGTCAAAGCCGCTGTCGAAGCGGGGGCAAGTGTTATCGGTGGCGCAGTCACGACATACGTTCCGGCCAGAACTTGGTTAGTCCCACCATTGATGTTCAAAGAGCCTGTGAGCAAATATGAACCAATTGGAAAAGAGCCGGGCAAGGTGAAATTAAGATTCGTGCCGTCTGAACCATCCAACGAAAACAATTGCGAAAAATTCGTGACCGCATTTCCTGACGAATCGGTAAGCGTAACAGTCAAAGAACCTGTCTGACCTGTGCCGGTCAAGTTCGTTACGGCGACCAGTATGATTGAATCAACCCCCGATATGCCGACAGGAATTGAACCGTTCACTTGAACTGGAAAAAGCCCGCTGAAATTGGGAGCGACCCCTCGAAGCGATAAAGTATTTCCGTTTGTATCTGAAAAGACCACAGATGGAGGCGGCAGATTTGTTTGAGCACCTGGCGTTACTGCAAGACCAAACGTAAAGCCGTTTTCCACGGCGTTGCTGGGAGCAATTAAATTGGTCCAAATAATTGAAGACCCTTGCAAAGTTCCATCTGTAGTCAAAACGGCAACTCCGTCTGGCAGTGGTTGCGTAACCGTGGCGGTGAGTGGAAGAATAAATGGATTCAAAACCAAGATTTGGGCTTGGTAAGTTTGATTTGAAGAATTCTGTATTACCTGGGCTTTCATAGGGTTGTTGATAACAACGACATCATTACTTGATACATCGCTTGGGGTTACGCCACGTGTTTTAACCGAGGGCAAAATTCCTGGCGCAGCCTGAAGCGACAAGGTCGGTGTAATAGTTTTGGAATCTACATAAAAAGTTCCTGTGTTATTTATGCCAAGCACATATACTTGAACTTGGCTCAAAGGGACAGCAGACGCTCCATTGTTCGCTTCAAGGTAGTGATTTATTGTAAATGAGGTGTTCTGCCCTGCGCCCAAATTATTTACCTGCGCAAAGCCACACTGTTCAAGCACCTCGTTCTGACCAAAAGGAGTTCCGGCGTAGGTATAAAACACAAAGACCCAAAAATTTGCTGGGCTTGAACTGTTATCATTCTGAATTGTGACAAGGGAGTATGCCTTCGTTATGACTTGGTAATCCGTGCTAATTTGGGAACCAGTCATCCAATCAGCACCTGAAGTTTGATAGTATCCGTCCTCTATCGTTTGCGGCGTGCCAAGGATTTCTCCGATTACAGGATTTGGCGGTTGGTTCAGTGCAATTTGAGAATACGCCAAATCTACATTGTTATAGACTTGACCGGTAAATGCTACGCATGTCTGCATCGAAGAAAATGCAGAGAGGTATGCTGCTTGGTATTGATTAAAAGATTGTTGATTTTGATACTCGTTCCCCGCAGTTACATCAACATCAATTGAAAACACGAAAGGGGCAATTTCAGGTTGGATTACTGCCAACGCATTGAGCGCCACTAACCCACCTGTCTCGCCAACCGATAATAGAAAAGGGCCGACCCAATTTTGCTGTTCCAATTCAGAAGCATTTTCGAGGGCCTGAAGATACGCCTCTTGTTTTTGCAGCACTTGCAGCATCACACTGTTTGCTTGCTGCCGGAGTTGCAGATCATTGATATATGTCTGCTCCGAATTCTTTACCGCAGAAGGAACGCCATCCGACTCAAGACACACCTCTCGGTTTTGTAATGCCTGTTGATTTTGCGAGCAAACGCTTGCGGTGGCAGTCCCTTCTGCGCTCAAGCCACTACCACTTTTGGCAATATCATCAAATATTGCTTGCCCCGTTAGATCGGCGGCATAATTGAGTATGGCTGGAGGTAAATCCTTCTTAACTTCATCGAGCACTGTGCCGGCAGCGGGCACAGCGGTCAATTGTCCAACCACATCGTTACCTAAAAAAACCAAATCAATAATTTGGTCTGCGGCAACACCATTTGCCTTTCCCTGAAAATAATCGCCGATAGGCCCCTCCGTTGTTGCAATATCGGCGATTGAATTGTCACCAAAGAGAATGCCACTGCTCGTTGTGAACAAATTTTGAATCGCAGTGTAAAGGTCGTCGCCGGTAAGTGAAACAAGGGGGCGTTGCTCGAATTGCGCCGTTGTTTGGAAGCCATCATATAAAACATTTGGATTTAACGTTTGGAAAAAATCCCCTGTGTCAATTGCTTGGATTGTCACAGTTCCGGGCGTGCCAGCAGTAATAATCGCCTTCGCTTGGCCATAATTATCTGTAGTCACGGCTACTGTAGTATTTTGCGATTGATTAACCGACAGAACAGCGGCAACTGGATTGCCGCACGCATCTGTCGCCGCTTCTGTCACCACGAATGATATCGTCTTTCCGGCAAGTGGATTGCCATTCCCATCCAGCAGCGTCATCGTAGCAGTAATCTGGCTTGATCCATCTGCTACCGCCGAACTTGGCGTGGCTATCAAGCCGGAGTTTGCGGCACTTACAGGCGAAGATGACCCGCCCGATTGCGTGGTAAAGGTTTGGTCTGCGCCGTAAGCAGTTCCGGCGCTGCTGCTGGCAACAAGACGGAAATGATACCTAGTGCTTGGGCTAAGACCGCTGAGATTTGGCACAGTAACATTGAGCAGGCTATAACCGTTGCTGATGGAATAAGCCGGAGAAGGGGTGTTGTTACCATAATTCGTGCTCGTGCCCCACTGGAAATAGGCCGTCGTGGATGATCCGTTCGGATTGACGCTGCCATTCAACGTCGCTGAATTGGCAGTAACGCTACTGGCGGAGCCGGTGGTAACTAATGGGTAAGTCACTGTCGGAAGCCCGCCAAACGTCGAGCCCCAGCCCGTGGTCCCCGGCAAGTAATAAACGGTCGCGTTGTTGTCACCGCCGAACACATTCGAACCGACGCTGGGGGCGTTACCTTGGAAATAGACGCTGGTGAGGCTGGTACAGCCGGAGAACGCCCCGTCCCCGATGCTGGTGACACTGTTGCCGATCGTGACGCTGGTGAGGCTGGTGCAGTCACCGAACGCATAGTTCCCGATGACACCACTGGTGATTGTGGCTTCTGTCAGGCTGGTGCAGCCGTAGAACGCAAATTGTCCAATGGCACCGCTGGCGATTGTGGTGCTTGTCAGGCCGTAGCAACCGGAGAACGCAAATTGTCCGATGCTGGTGACGCTGTTGGGAATCGCGACGCTGGTGAGGGCGGAGCATTCGTAGAACGCAAATTGTCCGATG
>Ga0181536_10001950_pt1 | contig 23898 bp, 15 predicted proteins | sample PEATcosm2014_Bin_41_FD_121105 | JGI IMG/M metagenome (GOLD analysis project Ga0181536, IMG submission 121105) | Peatland microbial communities from MTU Mesocosm Facility, Houghton, MI, USA - PEATcosm2014_Bin17_60_metaG | ecosystem: Environmental > Terrestrial > Soil > Wetlands > Peat | place...
AAATCGTGAGGTTCCCCCGAGACGCCAACGACCGCCAGCCGTTTCTGGTTGAGAAAATCCTCGATTTGCTCATGCACCGTCATGGCGATCCTCCATTTTGGATTTGTGTATCCTAAATGAAAGGATATCATCAAGAGCTACTGGACTCGACTTACTCGTGCCTCAGCGCGACGATCGGATCGACTTTCATGGCACGCCGTGCCGGCAGGTAGGTGGCCAACGACGCGGCGCCGATCAGAAGCAGGCACAAGCTGGCGAAGGTCAATCCATCGGTTGTCGAAACTCCGAAAAGGAAGCTTTTCAGCACGCGGGTCAAGGCTAGGGCGCCAGCCAGCCCGACCACGCCACCGATCGAAGCCGTACGCAAACCTTCGAGCATGATGAGCCGCCAAACGTCCCGCGGTTGTGCGCCAAGGGCCAGCCGGATGCCGATTTCGTGCGTCCTTTGCGTTGCTGAGTAACTCACAACGCTGTAAACGCCAACGACGGCAATCAGCAGCGCAACCAGCGCAAGCGCACACAGCAGAAACGCTCTCGACCGGCGTTGCGCCAGCGATTCGGAAACACGCTCGTCGAGCGAACCCATGCCGAACAATGGTTGATCGCGATCGATTGACTGCATGGCCTTCCGGATGACGGGAGACAGGCGGGAGGGATCACCAGAACTTCGGATCACGAAACTCATCCAGTTACTCGGAGCCTGCTCGTAGGGCAGGAAAAGCTCGGGCCAGATTTTGCCATCGAGCGCACGGTGGCGGATGTCAGCTACGATGCCTACCACGGTGACCCAAGGATCCTCTCCCTCTCCATGATTGATACGCCGCCCGATCGGGTCGCGGTTCTTGAAGAGGACACGCGCCAGGGTCTGATTGATGATGGCGGTTCGCGGTTTTCCCTGGCGGTCCCGCTCATCGAAGAACCTTCCCGCAAGGAGCGGAATGCGCAAGGCGGCGAAGTAGTCCGCATTCGCCGAAGTGACGCACACGGTTTCGTCGGATTCCGGCTCACCCTCCGCGCGCAGCCCGCTCGCCACCTCGTTGAACGGCACAAGAGGAGTGGAGCTGGACAGTCCGGCGTACTCCACTCCAGGCACGGTTTTGAGAGCTGACAAGGCGCGGTCATAGAAAGCGACCTGGCGAGCTGGAGTAAACATCTCGACCGGCGCAAGAGAAACATCGGCGATCAGGACATTGTGGGGATCGAAGCCCGAATTCACACGCAATACGTCGAGGAAACTGCGCAGCAACAGGCCGGCACCTATCAGAAGAATCAACGACAAAGCTAGCTGCGCGACGGCAAGGATGTTACGCACGCTGGGACCTCGGCGCGTGCGCATCCGGGGTGTTCCGCTGTCTTTCAAGTTAGCGTTCAAGTCCAGCCGGGAGGCCGTGAGCGCCGGGAGGCCGCCGAACAGAATGCCGGTTGCCACCGAACATAGAGCGGCGAATCCGAGCACGTGCCAATCGATTGGAGCCGCGGCAGTGACGATTTCAGGCAAGAGGAGGCGCAGCGCAGAGCTTCCCCAGTAGGCCAGCGCCAGGCCCACCACCCCGCCCAGGACGCCGAGCACAAGACTCTCGACAAGCAGCAGACGCGCCACACGCGCGCGGGAGGCGCCGATGGCGGCGCGAATCGCGATTTCCTTATTGCGCGTGACGGCGCGGGCCAGGCACAGGTTCGCCAAGTTCGCGCAGACAATGAGCAGAATGAATCCCACGGCGGCTAGCAAAATATAGAGGGCCGTCCGCGAGCCGCTGGTCAACTGCGTTTGCAGCGACACGACACTCACTTTCGCCGCGGCGTGATATTTGGACCAGGGCGCCGGGTACTGGCTGTCCATGCGGCGAGCGATGACTTCGAGGTCAGCGCGCGCCTGATCCCGATTCACGCCCTGTTTCAGACGGCCAATCACGGTTACCACGTTCATGCCGCGGCTGGGCACGGTGTCCCCCGGACCTACGGCGTCAGGGAGCCAGACACCGGTGTCCGCTGACGCTGGAAACAGGAGTCCGTACGGCATCACACCTGCGATCACGTGAGGAGCGCCGTCCAGTATCACGGTCTTGCCCACGATATGCGGGTCCGCATGAAACGAATCATGCCAGAGCGAGTCACTCAGTACGGCGACGGCATCGTGACCTGGCTGATTGTCGCCGGGCAGGAAACCTCGTCCCAGCTCCGGCTGCACGCCCAGCATGGAGAAGAACCCCGGCGTGACGTGCCCGGCCTCCACTCGTTCCGCAGCCTGATTGGCGCTGGACAGATTGCCGCCGATGGTAACGCCGCAGGCCTCGATTCGCTCGAACGTGGAAGTCTCGCGCCTCCACGAAGCAAACTCGGGAATCAGCACGAGAGAGCGGTTGAACCTGGGAAAGAATTCCGTGGCCCACACAACGCGCTCTGGGTGCGGGTACGGCAAAGGCCGTAATAGCACAGCATTCACGACGCTGAAAATCGCCGTGTTCGCGCCGATGCCCAGTGCCAAGGTGGCGATGGCCGCTGCCGCAAAGCCCGGACTTTTGCGAAGAGTACGCAGGGCGAAACGAATGTCCGGAATCATGGGGGCCTCGTTTGTTATCGACGCCCGGAATTGCGGGTTAGCCACGCGATTACCTCTTCCGCGTGCTTGTCCGGGGGGAAGACGGGGTAGAAAACCTTCTCAATTTTGCCATGTGAGAGTATCAGCGTCAGACGCTTGAGCAATCGCACACCCTCGAACTCGAAGGTCGGCAGGCGCAAAGCCTTGGTGACGGCGAAATCGGCGTCGCTCAGGATCTCGAAAGGCAAATGCAAACTCTCCACCGCTTCCCGCTGATACTCGGTGGTTTGCGTGCTCAGGCCGAAGACGCGCACGTGCAGCGCTTCGAGCGCGTGGTAATGATCGCGGAAGCCGCAGCTCTCGGGGGTGCAGCCGCGAGCGCCGGGGATGTCATCCCAGGCTTTGGCCACTGGTTGGCCAGGGGCGCCGGTGCGAGGGTAGCAGTAAATGACAGTGCGCTCGCGCGCGAGGTCCGCCAGGTTGATGCGGCGATTGGCGGTCGAGACAAGCGTAATCGCGGGCACTTGCATACCGGGCAGATGCTTGGCCGCGCCGTCGTCTTTCGGAACCGGCAGGTTGGGCGGCAGGTTGTAGAATGCGTCCTTTTGCACGGGCTGATCCTTCTGCGCATACGCGCTAATTGCGGTGAGAGCGAGTAACGAACGGCGCGTCATGAGAGCGACAACCTCAATTTCTGGTTAGCCCCGAGCTTCACGGGGGAACCGAATCGCACGATAGCTTCTCCGCCGGCGACTTCCACGTTAGCGGGAGAGCTGGCCGTGACTTTGGCGCGCGTACCGGCGAACGGCACGCGCACAGTGGCAAGTTCCAACGCGCCGCCTGCGACGGCGATCTCCGCGTCCAGCTTGTCCTTCGCTGCCTGCTGCGCGTAACTGCCCCACGCTGTTCCCGCGGAATAGAGGCAGCGGAACTGCGCTTCAGAAACGCGCGGGCTGAAGCGGATTTCCCTCTGCGGCGCCGAGTACGCGAAACCGGAGATGGCGGTGAGCAAGCTCCAGCTCGACATGGCGCGCGCGTAGTGGTGGCCGCACTCGATCTCGTTCCAGGGATTGCGGCGCCGGCCGTCGTAGCGCCCTCGCGTTGCTTCGACGATGGCCAGCCCTTCCTTCACCATCCCTTCGTAGATGAGATGCGCGGCCACCTGATATTCGATACCGGTCCAGACCTCATCGGAATAAACAAACGGAAGCGCGGGCCGCTTGCCCTTTGGCCAACTGCACAGCAGCAGACCCTTTTCGTCGGCAAGGGCGTAGATGCGCTGGGCGTTGGCGAACCCGGAAAAATCGGTGTTGAAGTTGTAGCGGAAAATGGAAGCGAGCGCGCCGCGGAGGTGATCGGGCGGCAACAGCTTGCCCAGACCTACGACTTCGGCGAACCACTGCCCGAGCAACTGGTCCGAAAGGCAACCTTCGCCGTATTGATAGCGCGAAGCTTTGGACTGCGATTCATCCACGCGCTGGACGTAGTACTCGCCGTTCCACAACTCTTTATCGAGGCGTGTGCGGCCTTGCTCATGGAGCTTCTTGTAGGATGCGGCCGCGGTAGTGTCGCCGAGATATTCTGCCATGCGTGCGCCAGCCACCAGCGCACCGAGATAGAGCGTGCCCATCATGCTGTTCGGGCCGTAGAACTCAATGTCGTAGGTGTTGTGCTGCTCGCCTTCCATGACGCCGTCGCGGTCGGCATCCCAATTCACCCAGGCGTATTCGATGGCGCGCTTGACGTTGGGCCAGAGCTTGCGAAGCCAGTCGTCGCCCGCGCCGCGCTGCCACTCGCGGTAAACCTTCATGATGCAGCCCATCTGGCCGTCGGCCGCCGGCGTCATGTGGCCGCTGCTTTGGGAGTGCAGAGGCACGGGGGTGCGGAAACTCATGCTGCCATCGGGCCGCAAGTTGACCAGGAAATCCGTTTCGCGCATGCTGCGCTCGAGCTCGGGGTAGAGGTGCGCCAGCGCCTGCTCGTAGTTGTAAACGTGCGTGCAGTTCATGGGGCAGCAGCCGGTATGATCGTCGCAGCCCTCGAACGCGAGCGTCAGCTTGTTCTCCATCACCATGACGGTGTTGGTGCGCAAGATGGAAGCTTGGCTGGAAATGGCGTCAATAACCGGCGCGGGCAGGGTCGAGGCATAGAGCGTGTCGCGATACTTCATTGAGCGCTCGCGCAGGGAATGGAGTTCGCGCAGAGCGTGTACCGCCGGCTCCCAGGCTGAAGGCCATCGCGTGCCATAGTCATTCCGCAGTGGCGCAGGCTGATTCGACTCGCGGCCCTCACCAAAGTCTTCGCCTTCGCTTCGCCAATAAACCTCCGTATTGGGGAAATGCCAAGCGAGAACAAACGTGATGTGCTTGGTTTCCCCCGGTTTCAGAGCGAAGTGCGAGGCCAGCGACGCGTAGTCGGTGGTTTTATCGTCTGATGGCTGCGCGGTGCTGTTCGGGAACCGGCCGCGCGAGAGGAATTCATCCCACCATTTTTGAAACTCATCGAACCACTCCCCGTGCTCCCAGGCGAGCCGATACGAGTTATCGCCCGATTCTGTGACGACGGCCATCGAGCCGTAACGGGGCGAGCCGGCGGGGTACTTGGTGGACGAAAGAAATAAGCCGGCTGCCTTGCCATCGGTGCGGAACTCATTCCGGTTCGCGCCGAAGAACGGTGCGCTGCGGTCACCGAGCTGCGCGACGCCATCGTAGCCCACCGGGTTGAGGATCGAGAAGGCCAGCGCGGCATTTACGGATGACGCCGCGCGGTTCGCCACACGGTAGGTCAGGATCGCCACGGGCAGGCTTGAATCCGCGGTTTCGAGCGGAATCATCGGGTTGAACGCTTCGAGCGAGACCTCCACGGGCAACTTGGCGTCGATGAATTCGACGTCGGCGAACGGATAGGATCCCGTGAACACGGCTTCGCGGAAGCGTGGCAGGCCGAGACCGGTCTCGCGGGGCACGCCGCTCGAACCCGTATAGGGCGGATGCGGCACGCGCTCGACCACGCGGATGAGGGGCTTCGAGAGGCCACCGCCGGTCAAATGCAGGGCTACGAACGTGAAGGGCAGGATGCCCCCCTTATTTGGCCGGTTGAAGATTTCCCAATCGCGAAAGTTGCCGCAGCCGCCGAGTGACACTGTTCCGGTGCCAATCCCGCCTAGTGGAAACGCAATCTCGCGCAGCGAGTCTTTGGTGAAGCGGCGTCCAGGCGCGGGGTGCGCTAATGGCGGACGCTCTGCCGTTTGACCGCGTGAGAGGCCAGCGGCGGCGGTGCCTGCGAGCAGATTTCGTCGAGTGATTTTCATACGACTTCCTGAAAGCGGTGCTCGGGAACGGGTGGCGAGGGACGAAAAGCTTCAGTGTGGGTGATCTGGAATCGCCCAGGCAAGTCATGTACCGCCCGATCGACGAGGGCGCTCAGAGCATCCGGGCCGCCGGCCGCCCGTAGATTGATGGTTAGCGTATAACGCGTGGCGGGTGGTGCATCCAGTGTCCCGGCGACGGCGGGCCGGTCACCATGGCGACAGACGCTAGCCTTCAAGTGACCATTCGCCGAGCGCGCGAGTAGTTTCAAGTGCGCCATCGGGATTCCCGCTTCAGTTAGAAGCCGATCAAGTTGCGCGACAAACGGTCCGATAAAAGCCGCAGGTGTGAGTGCCCGGTCGAGGCGGCACTCGCCTCGCCAGTTCAGCCATCCCAACGAAGCCTCCGCCTCAGCGTACTTGCCGTAGTCGATTTCGAGCAGCCGCGCGCCCGGTGCGCGGTCCCACGAGAGCACTTCGTCGAGCCACTCGGTAACACCCACGCCCGTCTCAGCGCTCAGAGGCCGCGCATCCACGCCAGGTATCTGCGGCAGACTTCGGTGCAGATCCGCCTTGCTCAAGCGCACCAGGTCAGCCTCCGCAATTTGCTTGCGGAACAGATACGAAGTCAACGGATCAGCATCCGGATGCAACAGTTCTTCGGCGCGAGCAGGGTCCACCAGCACGGTCAACGGCGCCAGCCTGTACCGGTCGCGGTAGCTCCGCTTGATGGGCTGCAAAATCGTGGCTGAAAGATCTGTGCAGCTCCCCACCGGTTCGGCCAGGATGAACTCCGGTGCGCCCTGGAGCGCAAAGCTATCGGCCACCGACATAAACTCGGAAAATCGGCAACAAAAGCAGCCGCCGGTAACCTCTTGCGCGGTAAGTCCAGCGGCTTCGGCCAGCCGCGTGTCGACCAGTTCGGCGCCCTGATCGTTGAGAATAATGCCTACGCGCTTGCCCACAGCGCGCAGACGCGCTCCCGCCGCCAGCAGCAGCGTGGTTTTGCCAGCGCCGAGAAATCCGCCGACCAGGATGAGGTGAGGGGACAAGATCAGTGAAAAGGATACACCACGGCGTCAAGGGTTGGGCAGCCAGCTACTTGCCTTTCAAGAGTAGTGAATCTCAAAGCGCTTGTTGGTGATGAACAGCACAGTGACATCGGCTTCGGGGCTGGCCCCGTGCTCCATGACGAGTCCTTCGGGGAACCACACGAAATGGCCCGGGCCGTAGCGGCCGTCGTGGGTCACCAGAGTGCCTTCGAGGACGTACATGCCGTGGGCACAAGGGTGCGTATGGCTGGGGTTGACGATACCCGCGGGATAGCGCACTAGTCGAATCTCCATCCCCGTTTCGGGGTCTGCGATGAGGTTCTTCCGGTAAAGCGCCTTCCCGATCTTTTCATTGAAACGTTGTTCCCACGGGAGAGTGAGCGTGTTAACCGCGGTTAATTTGGGTGACATGTTCCGATTATCCACGAACAGGCCCTTCCTCTTCGAGGAGGAAACTGTTTGCGCTAACTTCGGTTAACCGTCTGTGATCTCAGGCCCAAAACGGCAGTATGATAAGTGTAAACTCGGCACACGCATGGCAGCCCGGAAGAAAATCAAGGAGCGATACGAGACCATCGAAGTCCTCGGCAAGGGCGGCATGGGGCTCGTGTACAAAGCGTACGACACCGTCGTGCAGCGCGAAGTCGCGCTGAAAACGCTTCGCGACAGCCCGAGCAAGCTGGCCCTCGACCTCTTCCGCAAGGAATGTGGAGTGCTGGCTTCGATGAGCCATCCCAATATCGTCGAGATTTTTGATATCGGCGAATTTAACGAGGATGGGGCCATCAAACCTTACTTCGTCATGCCACTGTTACCGGGTGTGACGCTCGATCACCTGATCAAGACTTCCAGCCAACGGCTCACCGTGGAGCGTTCGGTCGAGATCATTGTTCAGACCTGCCGCGGATTGCACGCCGCGCACGAGAGGGGTCTGGTGCATCGCGACCTGAAGCCCAGCAACATTTTCGTGATGCCGGATGACACGGTGAAGATCATCGATTTCGGTGTGGCGCATATGGCCGACACGACGGCGACGATGACGGTTGCGGGCGGCACGCTGCCGTACATGGCGCCTGAGCAGCTCGAGATGAAGCCGGCGTCGCCGCTCTCCGACATTTTTTCGTTGGGCGTGGTGTTTTATGAAACGCTCACGCGGCGCCGCCCATTCGATTTCCCAACTGAGCAGGAAACTGCCCAGGCCATCATGCACCATGTCCCGCCGGCGGCTTCCGAGCTGAATCCGGCGGTGAGCCGGGTGGTGAGCCGCGTCATCCACAAGGCCATGGCCAAACAGCCATGGAACCGTTTCGCCACCGCCAAAGAGTTCGCTGAGACACTGCTCAAGGCGCACCGCAACGAGCCCATCGAGATCTTCGACGCCGCGCGCCTCCAACCCCGTATTCAGAAGGCCAACAAGGCATACGAGCAAGGCAACCTTCAGTTTGCCGCGGAAATTCTGAATGAGCTCGAAGCGGAAGGCCACGTCGAGACCACGATGACGCTGCTGCGCCGCCAACTCGATCAAGCCGTGCGGCAGAAGAGCATCGCGCATCTGCTGGAGAGCGCGCGCACGTGCATGCAGGAGGAGGAATACCTGCTGGCGCTGCAGAAAATTCAGGAGATCCTGCAGCTTGATCCAACGAACGCAGCAGCGGTCACATTGCGGGCCACCATCGAAACGCGCCGCAGCGAGAGCAAAGTGGAGGAGTGGACCAAGCTGGCGCGGCAACACCTGGAGAACAACCGGTTCAGCCACGCTCGCGACGCGCTCAAGAACCTGCTCCAATTGCGGCCCAAGGACACTGCCGCGCTCCAGTTGCTGGCCGAGGTGGACCGCCGCGAAGAGCAGTACGTGAGGGTGCGGAAGGAGAAGGAGGAGCTGTACAAGCAGGCGATGGAAGCCTGGCAGAACGGCGAGATGAGTTCGGCGCTGACCAGGCTGGACCGGCTCGTTGACCTGGATCGCCGCGTGCCCGATACGGCAACGCCCGAGCGCGGTATTTCCTATCAGAATTTCTACAACCAGGTCCGCTCCGAGCACGATGTCCTCAAGAGTTCTTATCAGGAAGCGCGCAAGCACCTGGTCGACGGAAATCTTCCCGCGGCCCTGGCCATCTGCCAACAGTATCTGACCAAATATCCGGGCCACGCACTGTTTCAGGCGCTGAAGTTCGATGTGGAGGAGCGGCAGCGGCAGGACCTTTCTTCGCGCGTCGCGGAAATCGACCGGCAAGTGGAAGCAGAGCCGGATTTGGAGCGGCGTGTCAACATCCTGAAAGAAGGCCTCGAAACCTATCCCGGCGAGCCGCACTTCGAGCGCGCCCTGCGCTTGGCCCGCGACAAGCGCGATCTGGTCAACTCCATCGTCGCCAAGGCGCGGTCCTACGAAGAGCGCAGCCAGTTCAATGAAGCGCTGGGCCAGTGGGAAACGCTTCAGACGATTCACAATCAGTATCCGGGCCTGGAATTCGAGATCGAGCGGGTGATCAAGCGCCGCGAGCAGCAGTCTCGCGCAGAGGCTAAATCACGCTGGGTGGAACAGATTGACCGCCAGATCGAAGCGGCGGCCTTCGATCGCGCCCTGGAACTATTGCGAAACGCTGCCGCCGAGTTTCCTGACGACGAGGAATTGACCGCGCTGGGCGAAGTGGCCAAGCAGCGCCAGGCGCGCGCTGCTGAAGCGCAGCAGATCTTCCAGCAAGGCCAGGACCTCTGCGCACAGCGCCGGTTTGGGGAAGCCATCGAAGTATTGCTTAAAGCCCATGCGATGGACCAGAACAACCAGGTGATCCGGACGTTCCTGTTGGAGACCATGCTCGATCAGGCCCGGGCCGTTATCGACACGGACTGGCGATCGGCGGAAGCGCTCAGCCAGCAAGCGCTCGACCTCGATCCCGGCCACGCCTTGGCCAAAGGCGTGCGCGGGATGGCGCTGGATCACAAGCGCGAGGAAGAGGTCGGCCAATGCGTGGCAGAGGCTCGGCGCATGCAGGCGTCCGGAAACCTGCAAGAAGCGCTCGAACAGGTTGAACAGGCGCTCGGAACCCATCCGCGAGAGCCGCGCCTGGTGCAACTACATGCCACTCTGAGTAAAGCGTTTCCCGATTATCAAAGCCGTGCCGAAACGTCGGTGAAGCCTCAACACGCAGCGGGCCAGTCAGAAACTGTGGCGCTTCCGCAAGCCACTTCACCGGAAGGCTGGGAAGAATTCGAGAAGCGGCTGCGTGAGCAGACGCCCGCGGAGCCCGGAGAGCCGGTATCGCCGCCTCCGCTGCCGCCAGTTTCCAGCGCGCCTCCCGAAATACAAATGCCCCCGGCACCACCGGCCGAGCCGCCGATGCCCAGCGCTAGCCCGGCGGCTGGAGCTGATTTCGGCGCAACCGTGATGCTTCACGCCGCGCCACCGGCCGGGCCGACGCTGGTGGCTTTTGAGCCGCCGGCTGCGTCCGAAAAGCAACAGTCCTCCGGGATGGTTCCGCCGATGAACCGTACCCTGGTGTGGGCTGGAATCGCAGCGCTCGTCGTTCTCGTAATCGCTTGGTTCGTGGCCCGATCCCTTCGTCCGATAGCCATCGTGATTCGGACCAATCCGCCAGGTGCCACGGTTCGCGTCAACAACGAAGTCAAGGGAGCCAGCGATCTCTTGGTGAAGTTGCGCGCCGGCGTCTACCAGGTCGCGGCGGAAAAGGAAGGCTACCAGCCGGCGGCCACCTCGCTGGTGGTGAAGCGCGGGATGCCCACGGCCTTGGATTTGACACTGCAACCTGTGGCTCAGCCGGTTCCGGCCGCTCCCATGCCCCAGGTTCTGCATCTGGCGAGTGATCTGCAATCAGGCAAAGTCAAGCTCGACGAAGAGCCCCCCGTCGAGCTGCAGGACGGCCAATTCGTCAATGAAGCGCTTGGCCTCGGCAAGCACACGCTCGAGATTACCTCCGGCAGCATCAAGGCAACGATCGTATTCGAAGCGGCACAAGGGCGCACTCCCGTTCTATCCGAAACACCCACGGCCCAAGAGGTCAAGGCTGTCGTGGTGACCAGTTTCCAAAATCAGGTCCACATCCAGGCCACCTATGCGCCGGTCAAGGTAGCGGTTGATGGTCAGGACTACGGAGATGTGGGCGCCAACGGTCTCGATATCCAGAATTTGCCCGTCGGCACGCATGAGGTCGTACTGACCGACGGCAAGACCCGGAACACCATGAACCTGACCAACAACGCCTCGCCTACACTTCAGGTTCAACTGAATTCGGACCGAAACGTGGGCTCGCTCATTGTCCTGACCCCGGGTTTGGAAGACGTGCAGGTGGATGTCGATGGGAAACCGTACAAACAGAGAAAGAAGAGCAAGAACGGACAGATCCGCATCACCAACCTTAGCGTCAAGCAGCACATGGTCCGCGTCTACAAGGATGGCTTCCAGGAAGCGCCGGCTCAGTCCGTGGAGATCAAGAAGGGCGAAGAAGCCAAGTTGCAGTTTAGTTTGCGGCCGGTACCGACGGTGGCGGTGCTCGTCATCCAAGGTGCGCCCGCCGGTGCGCAGATCAAACTGGACCAAAGGCCAAGCGGCACCGTGGGCTCTGACGGTAGTTTCACTTTGCCGAACATCGCACCAGGTGCCCATACGATCGAGATTGCAGGATACAAGCCGTTCTCGAAAGCCTTCAAGGCCGGAGACACTGTGCAGATCGGGCAAGGCGACCTAGTGGCTCAGTTGGCCAGAGTGACCGTGAGGTTAGCGGTTACGCCCGCGAATGCAACTGTAACTTACAAGGGTGCTGACGGCAGAGTACATGACGTGCATGGTCCGGCGATCGAGTTGGAAGAGGGCCAGTACACGTTCACTGCCACGGCCGCTTCGCACACGCCGGAAAGCCAGATCGTAACGGTCGCGGCCGGTAAGTCGAACACCGTGACTCTGAACCTGCCCGCGGCAGGGCCCATCGGCGCCAAGACCGGTCCGCAGACCATGGAACAGTGGGCGACGGCTTCCGGCTGGAAGCTGGAGAATGGTTGGTACTTGCATCGCGGTGGTTCACTCGTCCTATATCCGCCGGTTCCCAGCTCCGGCACCTTCGTTTTCAGCGCGCGACGCAGCGGCGGTGCCTTTGGCAGGAACCGGATTCAGTGGGTGGCTGGCTGCTTTGAGGACAAGAGCGACTACGTTCTGTTCGGGATCGATAAGAAAAGCATTCATCACGCCTTGGTCTCGGCGGGCAAGAAGCAGAAGGAAGAGTCAGCGCCGCTCAAAGCCGCTACCAAGGAACTGGAGTACACCCTGAGAGTTGAGGTCTCATCCGCGGGTGTCACGACCTACGTCCAGCAGGAAGGTGCCTGGGAAAAGGTTGACTCGTGGTCCGCTTCCGGGCTCAACCCTGCGAATGGCAAGTTCGGCTTCTATCTACCAGGTAGCGACGAGATCTACATTTCCAATTTCAGCTTTACGCCGAAATAACTTCACCATCCGCGGCCGCCGCTAGCGCTTGCGAGCTCAGTTACCGTAAAGCACACCAGCGTTACGGAGCTGAGTGCTAACATCGTTAGCATGACCGCGGCGACGATCGCAGCACAACTAAACGAGACGCTGGAGGCTGCCCGCCCGCGTCTCGTGGCCATCAGCGAGGACGCTGCGGAAGCGCGGCCCGCTCCGCATCAGTGGTCGAAGAAGGAGATCCTTGGCCATCTCATCGATTCAGCCGCCAATAATCATCAGCGGTTCGTGCGTTTGCAGAACGAGGATGGCCTCGTATTACCCTCCTATCAACAGAACGAATGGGTGCGCGTGCAGAACTACGTAGGACGCGATTGGCAGGAACTGATCGAACTCTGGCTGGCATACAACCGGCACCTGGCGCACGTGATGCGGCAGTCGGACGCGGCCGCGGCACGGCACGTATGGAGGGCGCCCGGCGGGGAGTATGACCTCGAGTTCCTGATCGAAGACTATGTGCGCCACCTGCGCCATCATCTCGAGCAGATTTTTGACGCGTCAGCGGTTGACTGATCGCGACCGCTCGATGAGCACATTTTGCGTGTTCACCGTTTGGCCCCCGCGAGCTGCGTGCCTTCGGACATAGGAGCCGTCGCTGCGCATCTCGCGAGCCTTGACGCTGTCCGCCAGATAAACGGCCAGAATCTCGTCTTTCACGTGCTGTATTAACGCCGGATCCTCCAGAGGGAACAATACCTCGACTCTGCGATCGAGATTGCGCGGCATCATGTCGGCGCTTCCGACGTAGACCTCTTCGTCGCCGCCATTATGAAAGTAGTAAATTCGGCTATGTTCCAAGAACCTGCCCACGACACTCGTCACCTGGATATTATCACTTATGCTTGGAATTCCAGGCCGGAGGCAACATATACCGCGAACCAGTAAGTCGATCTTCACACCGGCCTGTGAAGCCTGATATAGAAGCCTGATAATCTGGTGGTCCACCAGTGCATTCATTTTTAGGACTAAATGCCCGCGTTTTCCTTGAATCTGGTGGTCAATCTCACGCCGGATGAGTGACTCCAGCCGGTCTCTCAAATTAACCGGAGATACAAGCAACTTACTATAGCTTCGCTTGGCTGAGTAACCAGTCAGATAATTGAATAAATCCGTAACATCCGCGCCTAACTCCTCATCAGAGGTAAGCATTCCGATATCAGTATAGAGGCGTGCGGTGACTGTGTTGTAATTGCCGGTGGCCAGGTGCAGATACCGCCGAATGGCGCCTTCTTCTCTCCGGACCACCATGGTGACCTTGCAATGCGTCTTCAGCCCAACCAATCCGTAAACGACGTGCACGCCCTGTTTTTCCAAAGCCCGCGCCCACTCGATATTGCTTTCTTCGTCGAACCGGGCCTTTAGCTCTACTAAGACAGCGACCTGTTTGCCATTTTCCATAGCTTCCATCAGCGCTTCCAGGATCGGAGAGTTTCTGCCGATTCTGTATAGCACCATCTTGATGGCGAGCACATTCGGGTCGCGTGCAGCCTTGGAGATAAAATCCACTACCGGCTGAAAGGAATCGAACGGATGGTGGAGGAGAATATTCTGGCGCCGAATCAGCGCGAATAGGTCCTCTTCGTCGGAGTAATCGGTCAGTGCTCGCGGCACGGCAGGCTGGAACGGAATCTCTTTCAAATCGGGCCGCTCCAGCGAATACAGTTGCATCAGACGGCTGAGCGCTAACGGGCCCTTCACACGATAAACTTGGCTGGCGTCGATCTCGAGATTGCTCATCAGGATCTCGAGGATGTGGGCGGGCATGTCGTCACCCACCTCGAGCCGGATCACCCTGCCAAACCGCCGCTGCCGGATACTTTCCTCGATGGTCTCGAGCAGGTCCTCGGCCTCCAGTTCCTGGATCTCGATGTCGGCGTCTCTGGTGACATGAAAGGCGTGCGCTTCGATGATCTCCATGCCGCGGAACAATGCCGAAAGGTTAGCCGCGATGACCTGCTCGATCCATACGAATTCTTCATTTTCCTGCGGCCGGCGGCGCTTGAGGTTCTTCTTGGCACGCAACGGAATGAACTGTGGCAACGAGTCGGGAACCTTCACGCGCGCGAAATGCTCCACGCCATTGCTGTCCCGAATTAGCACCGCGAGATTGACACTCAAATTTGAGATGTGCGGAAACGGACGGCCTGGGTCGAAGGCCAGCGGCGTAAGGACGGGGAAAATACTCTCGGTGAAATACGTGTTTACCGCCGCCAGTTGTGCCGCAGTCAGCGCCGGATAATCCAGAATCTGAATGCCGGCCGTTTCGAGCGCCGGGAGCACACTGCCGGATAGACATTTGTGTGCATCGGCGAGAAGCTTCTTCGCCTCGTGCCGGATCGTGACTAACTGGGCGGCAGGACTCATGCCGTCTGCGCCCACCTCGAGGATGCCTGCATCCACTTGTTCCAGTAATCCCGACACACGGACCATGAAGAACTCGTCGATGTTCGAGCCAAGAATTGCCAGAAACTTGACCCGTTCCAGCAGTGGATTGCTTTCGTCTTCCGCTTCTTCGAGGACCCGGCGCTGGAACGCGAGCAGGCTCAGCTCGCGGTTCAGATACAACTCCTTGGCACTGAGATCCGTGGATGGGAGGGGAACGGCAGACGGACTCCCGACGTTTTCGTTGGCTGCGGCGGCTGTTTTCATGTCGCGGTCCGCCTTTGCACGGGCTCTCTTAGGCACGATGGTTTCTCAGCTTTGTAGCGTAGCATGCGAGTCGCCGCGAAACGTATCAAGGCGCTGGGTGCCACAATGGGCATACCCAGCGCCTCAGACATCTCTGCTCCTCCATATGGACGGCATGAGTCCGGCGCCCAGGAAACGGGCGCCTCGACAGAGTGTAGATGGCTAAAATGGCGGCCCGATTACGGCTGCGTTTAATATTGATCCGGCGTCAGAGAGAGGTCTTTTTCGCGGGATCGCCTGGACCGGAACCGAAAGATGGAGCCTCACGGATCCGCACACCGACCTGCACCTTGTACGGCAGTTTCAGCTCCAGAATGCCGCCGGGATCGGTTTTCTCCTCAGTCATTTCCTCGTCATCGACTTCAATTTGATATAAACGCCGCGGCTTCAGGCCCAGCACAAACACTTCCGCGTCTTCATTGAGCATGGTCTGAAACTTCTGCGCGTTCTTGCCGAAAAACACCACGGCCGTGTCCAATGACATCGGCTCGCTCGCCAGTGCGGGACTCAGTATCGTCACGCTGCCGTTTTCGAAAAGCTGAAGTTCCCCGTCGAAGTACCCCAGCCAGCGCGCTGATTCGTCCCAACTCGATCGCACAAACAGGCGCCCGAACGTTTCGTCATGAAAAACCAGGGGTGCCAGATAGTAGGCCAGCCCCGGATGGTATGGATTGGCCCACATGAATTCGTACGGCGTACCCAGCGTGCTGCGCAGCATGTAATTGTCGTGCATGAGCCAACCCTGTAGAAGCTGGATTTCGGGGGCATTGGTGTCATACGGGACCATGGCCAGCTCGGCCGCTCGCGCCATCGCTGCGCGCCGCACGTCTGGCTCTTCCGCACCCTTGGTGCATGGGATGCGGTACTCCCCCTCTGGCGCCGGGTACGACGCCGGGTAGTAGCTCGCCAGATCGAAAAGGGGCAGCGCTTTGAAGAACGGGACGGCGGACTCGCGCAGATCGATGTTGAGATTGTCGCGCACAGCATGCAGCATTTCAAAGAGCGGGTAAAAATCATCGCGCCCCACGACGTTGCGTCCAGCTTCGAGGGCTGGAGCGATTTCGCCCCTCCACCAGCCACGGATCACGCGCGCGAGTTCATGTTCCGAGAGTTCCTGCTGATGGTCCGCCAGAGCAATTGCCGCCAGTGCCCGTGCGCGCATCGCTGGGATCGAGTGATCGCGAGCGAGCTGGTCAATACCCTTGGCCAGCTTGGAGGCAAGCGCGCGGGATTGCACGGGCGAAAGCAGGTCCTGGCACCAGTCAAACACCAGGGCGAGTTGCCGTAGGTCGCTTCCCGGCCCTAAGGCCCAGTTCACGGCGGCCCGCCCGCTGGCCTCGTTTCCAGCCACCCGGTAGTACAGAGCGTCGGCAAAGCCAGGTTCGGGCATCGGCGCGTGGCCGGCCATCAGCAGTTCGAACTGCTGCCACCGTAGAGAATGGCGTTCCCGCTCCTTCCGCAGCAGTTGGAGACGGTGCGTCCCCAGAAGGAGCCGTGGATGGTCGGCGTAGACCCGCAGACTCTCCTCTTCGGTTTGGCCAAAGGCGGGGAAAACCAGGAAAAGGAGGAAGAATGCCGCGGAACCCGATCGAGACATGAACCCTCGATTGTGTCATAGCGCCACAGTCCCATACCACGCCGCCTCAGATTTCAGCCTCGGCTGGCCCCTCCATCAAGCGAAATCAGTGCGTTACGGGGATTGACAGTTGGCCGCGAGGTTGCTATTCCTTTGATGAATTGGCGAAGTAACTTGTAAACCTGCCCTCTGCTGCAACAGGCAGGCGAGGCCAAAGCGGGCAAGAGAGAAACAACGTGCTTGCGGGAGCTCGATGTTTTTGCCGTGGTTAGAGGCTCGCGATGAAATCGTTTGCTGGTTGCAACAGAGGGGTTTTTTTTAGCGCCATTCTAACTTCTCTCCCGGGATCTGGGTTGCGGTAGTCCTCTGGCGTTTCTGTGCAGGAAAAATCGGACGCGGACCTCGCCAGGAATGTATGTGGAACAGCGGTTAATCCAGATGACCCGCTGCCGGATCCCAGCTCGACACGGGCGGACCGCATCGGAGTGCGGCTCCAGTAAGTCTAGGGGCCTACCCGATGCGGTTTTTCTTTTACCAGGCCAGCGTTCCAGTGCGCGGCTGCTCTTCCAGACTCGGCAGGTATAGCGTCTTGCAGTGTTCGCACCGGTAGATTTCAGGTTCCGGCCCGAACTTCCGTTTCACCTCGTCGCCAAAGAAATACCAGCGCTTCAGATGTCCGGCGCAGAGCTTCCCCTTGGCGTCTTTTTCGCTGCAGGCGCGCATGCGCGGGATGCGGCGCTTCACCTTGGTGCCGTCGCTCAACGTGTCAACGAGTTCCGAAACGGGGATGGGCTTGTCGGATACCTTATATTTCGGGTTCGCCATTCGACTGCAGTATACCGAAATATTCCCGTGCTGGATCAGGCCACGCTCGAGTGATCTCCACCCACGGCTGCATGGCGAGCGGACAGATACTCGAAAGGTTCGTCGAGCACTTCGCGGACCTTGTACATCAGAGCGCCGGGTGAAAACGGCTTGGGCAGCACCTGTGCGCCTGCCGCCGCCACCTCGCGGACGGCCTCCCCGTCGGGTTGTTCCGAAGTAAACAAAACCCGGGTGGTGGGGTACTGCTGGGCCAGGCGCTCGGTCAGCGTGCCGCCGCTCACCGCAGGGATCGCCATGTCCGCCAGCAACAGATCGGCCGGACGGCCGCCTTCTTCCATTAATCGAACCGCTTCCGCACCGTCGGCCGCCTCCCACACGGTGTAGCCCGCCAGGCCAAGCATCTGGCTCATCAAACGCCGCATTCCGGGCTCATTCTCTACCACCAGAATCGTCTCCGTTCCCGTCGAGATGCCGAGCATCGCCTTGTTCTCCATTTCCGCCCGTCCCGCTCTCAATCGCGGTGTTTGCTGACTTATGCTGATCCTCTCGCGCACTGAGACGAGCGGCGAGGCTCACATCTTTACAAGACCGCTGCGATATTTTATCTTTCCGGCATTACCCATAACCTATTGCAACTGGAGCAGTTAACTGAAGGCAGTATTGCTTTCCTGGGATCTCGACTCGAAGATCGAACTTGGGTGTCTCCGGATAACCAACCCGTGAAGTGTCCTCGGCCCGCTCCTCTCAATCCGATGGAGCAGGAGATGTCGGCGCTTTACACGCTCCATGCGGCGGGGCTCCTGCGATACGCCCTCTCGATGATTACCGACACCGGCGCCGCTCAGGATGCTTTGCAGGAGATCTTCCTGCGGTACTTCGTGGCACGCAGCGAGGGCCAGCAGTTCCTCGATCCGAAAGCATGGCTGTTCCGGGTTCTGCGCAATCACTTGTTGGATACCCTCAAGTCGTCCAGCGTGAAGAACGAGATCGCGATCGACAAGATTGACGAGCCACACGACGGTTGGAACGACCCGGAACGGCACTACCATCGCGCCGAAATGGCTCGCGATCTCGCCCGGGTGCTGGCTCCGCGGGAACTGGAGTGCGTGCGCCTGCGGGCGGAAGGCTTGAGTTACGACGAAATCGCGCAGGTCCTGGATCTGCGCCAGGGCACGATCGGGGCGACACTCGCCCGTGCCCACAAGAAAGTGCGGCGCGCTCTCGGATATTCCGGCGAGACGCAGGAACGCACAGGACCGGAGCCCGTGAGGGTTCCCAGAGAGGAGAACTCCTATTCATCCTGATATTGAAATGTTGGTGGCCTACCGGGACGGGGAACTCGCCCGGCGCCGGGCAGGCAAAATGGCGGCGCACCTCGAACGCTGTGCCGAATGCCGCCAGGAGCTGGAGCGCCTGGAGGCGGAGTTCGAGGAGTTGGTTTCCATGGAGGCAACGATCCCGCTGGAAAAACCGCGGCTCGAGCAAGGTTTAGCCACGCTGCTCGAAGGGTTACGTGAGTGGCAACTGGCGCAGGGCGAGACCATCAAGCCGGAGGTTCGGGAGCGCGTCGCATCGCAATTGCAAATGTTCTTTGGCTCGCGAGCAGCGGAATCGGTCACCAAGGAGCTGGGCACACGGCGGAATCATCCCAACGTGCTTCCTATGTTTGCTGCATTTCTGGGGGAGAAAGCAGCCGCCGTACTTGCCAGCCGTGCCATCGAGGGAGTGGACTTCACCGGCGAACTCGCCACAGGGCAACCATGAACGCACTCAGAAAAATCTGGACCCCAGCGCCGCCCCTTCCGTGGCTGATCGGCGCCATTACCGTGGCTCATCTGGCCATCGCGGTGGTCGTCGCCGTGGTCGCTGGGCTCACGGGCAAGGCCACCCTGCTCGCAGACTTCCTTCGTTACCCCGGCGCTTTATTTCTGGTAAGCGTGAGCACCATAGGATTCTGGCTGAGCTGGCAGTGCTGGCGGCAATTCTCCAAGAGTGATCTGTTGCGGCAGGCATGGCTTCTCATCATGTGGGCCGCCGGCGCCCAGTGCGTGGGCAGCATCTGCACCCAAGTGTTGGGCGCCTACACGCACTTGAATCCACTGATGTACACAAACACCGGCTGGCCTGCTCCGGCCATCCGCTTGTTCGGACGCATTGGACTACTGATGAACGGCCCATTTCAGATGACGCTCCTGGCGTGCGGCCTCTCCTTCGTGTTGCGCGCCTACCGGCGTTCCGGCCTGTTCCCGCACCTGGCGCGCTGGGTCTGGCTGCTGGCGGTCGCGTTAGTCCTGTACACTGTGCACGAAGCCAAGCTGGTGCAGGCACTTCTGCGAACCGGTAAGGTCAGCGGCGGATTTCAGATTCTCGGCTGGCCCAGCGACCCGCTCCTGATCGTGCTACTTTTTGAGGCCCTATGTATTCTGCGCCCCGTTCTCGGCACCGGATGGGGACTGATCGCCAAATGCTGGGGCGCTTTCGCAGCGGCTATCGTACTCCACGCAGTGGGCGACATCCTGCTCTGGCAAGGTCTTTTGTCAGAGCAGGCACGCGCTTTAGGCTGGTTTGCCTGGTTCCTGGCTGGTGCCGCCTTTGCGCTGGGTCCCGCGTATCAACTGGACGCATTCCAGCGGGTGCTACAGGGCGGCCGGGATGCCAACGCGCGCCGGGCAGCCTAGCCTCGTTAGGCCACCATGCTGCGGAACGCCCAAAACAGGAAACCCGCCAGCAGGATCGACGCCGGCAGCGTGAGTACCCACGCCATCAGCAGATTTCGCACCGTTGCCCATTGCAGTCCGGAGTGGTTGGCCGCCATCGTACCGGCTATGCCCGAGGAAAGCACGTGCGTGGTACTTACCGGCAGTCCGAAACCATCCGCCGCACCGATCGTCGCCATCGCCGTAATTTCCGCCGCCGCTCCCTGCGCGTAGGTCAGGTGGTCCTTGCCGATCTTTTCTCCAACCGTGACCACAATGCGCTTCCAGCCCACCATTGTGCCCAAACCTAGCGCCAGCGCCACGGCAACCTTCACCCACGTGGGAATGAAACGGGTTGCAGCGTCAATGTGCTTTTTGTAGTTCTTCAGCACATCCGCGTCGGCTGCCGTGAACTCTGGCCGGCCGGATTTTTGCATGAGGCGCAGAGCTTCACTAACCAGGTACATGTCGTTACGGAAGTTGCGGGTGCGCTCGGCCGGCACGTTCGCCAGCAGTTTGAAAATCGACATCTCATTCGCCATGTCGCCAATAAGCTCGCGCAAGGCTAGCGTTGTGCTCGGCTTGTACTCGCGCGTGCGAACGTACTCGGTCACGTCTTCACGCGGGTCGCCCAACACGCTCGCCCCTTGGACGTAGTGGTTGAGCACCTCAACGGCTTGGCGGGAGACGGCGATGTAATCCTGCGACTGCTTGGCCGTCACCGTGTGGTTGAGCGCGTATGCCGTGGGCCACGTGCCGATCAGGATGAGCATGATGAGCCCCATGCCTTTCTGGCCGTCGTTTGAACCATGGAAGAAACTCACGCCGGTGCACGTCAGCAGCAGTAGCCCGCGAATCCAGAACGGTGGCGGCGCATCCCCTTCAGGCGCTTGGTACAAGCGCTTGTCCGGGATCAGCGCCTTGACTCCCAAAAGCAAGAGGTAGGCGACCGCAAACCCGACCAGAGGAGAGAGCAGGAGCGATTTCCCAATGTTGGCCGCCTGCCCCCAGTCCACGCCGCTCGTACCTGTTTTCACCGCCATCAGCTGGTTCGCGATGCCAACACCAATGACCGATCCGATGAGTGTGTGAGAGCTCGAGGCAGGCAGGCCGAAGGACCACGTCCCGAGGTTCCAGATGATTGCGGCCACAAGCAGTGCGAACACCATCGCAAAACCCGCTGAGCTGCCGACTTGCAAGATTAGCTCTACCGGCAACAACGAGATGATGCTAAACGCCACCGCGCCGCTCGACACCATCACGCCCAGGAAGTTCCACCCGCCCGACCACATCACCGCCACGTGGGGGTCGAGCGAGTGCGTATAAATGACTGTGGCCACGGCGTTTGCCGTATCGTGAAACCCGTTGACGAACTCGAATCCGAGCGCCACCAGCAGGGCGAAGCCCAGGAGCAGATAGGGGAATATTGACGTTGACTTCACTTGGCCCAGGTCCTTCGTCAGGCTCCACCCGGTGTAGAGCACTCCAATAAGCAGCACAACTCCAAATACAAGCAACGGGGTTCGCCCGTGGCCTTTGGATAGTTTCGCTTGCAGGAGAGAGGAAGATTTAGCCGGTGCTGGCACTGCCGCGGCGGAAGCCATAAGTCTCCTTGGTTAACTTGACCTGCAGAGCATATCTAACAAATGTGAAATCCAATTTACAGATACGTCACAATTTCGTTGCAACGTCCCGGAATGTTACCGGCAAGTTCCTTGAAGCGAAATCACTGGATGTTGCCAACGCCTCGCTCAGTGAAGCGGCGCTGCAACTGGCGCCGAGCGGCGATTACGGCCCTTCTGCCGGACGCGGAGTCGTACCGGTCCAGCGCGAGGTCTTCATCAACCTACAGTTCCAGCCTGCGCAGTGAGGACGCCCGGTCACAGCGCGGCTGTAGCCTCTATCGCTGGCTCCATCGCACAAGGTAACTCGGCCTGCTCCAGTGCCTGGCACTCCTGCTCGAGTTCCTCCGCCACCTGGCGCGAATAGATCACGAAATGATGCGCCGACAGCAGCACCATGAATCCGAGCCACATCTTCGCAGGTTGGCTCGCCCAGTTCCACGTCATGAGCCAGAGAAACTTCCAGTACGCCCGCCGGTAGCTCGATCGCACTCCCTGCCGCCACATGGAAGCGAACAGCACACGCAGGTTATAGGACCATGGCAGGCTCGGAGGCCGCTGCCCGCGCGGGTGCCACGCTTCGAGCGAGCGAAACGCGCGCTTGAAAAACGGTTCCGCTTCGTACAACCCGGCCAGCAGACGGCTGAGCCCCCGCAGTAGAACCTGGGGCGGCAGGATTGTACGGAAATTCGGAACACTGAAATTGGAGGTGGCCTGGCTGCTCTCGATCAGGCGGCCTTCGCGTTCCATCCGGTCGTACAGGGCTGTGGTGGGCGGCGCCATCAGCATGCCCGCCATGGCCCAGGCGATGGCCGTCCGGTCAATGAACTCCAGTTGCCGATCGAAAATGCCCTCGTCGTCGGAGTCAAAGCCCACAATGAATCCGCCCAGTACCCACAGGCCAGCCTGCTGGATCACGCGAATCTGCTCGGCGTTATCGTGGCGCAGGTTTTGAAACTTCTTCGTCTCCTTCAGCGCCGCTCCCGATGGCGTCTCGATGCCGATGAACACGTACATGAAATTCGCATTCACCATGGTGGCCAGCAGCTCGGGCCGGTCCGCCAGATCGATCGACGCTTCGGTGTAGAACGAGAACGGCCGATTGTGCCGATCCTGCCAGGCAGCCAGGTCGCGGGTCAGCAGCAAGGCCTGCTGATAATTTCCGATGAAATTGTCGTCCACAATGAACACTTCGTTGCGCCAGCCCAGCTCGCGCAGCGTGTCGAGTTCCGCGATCACCTGCGCCGATGTCTTCATCCGCGGCCGCCGCCCGTAGATCGTGATGATGTCGCAGAATTCGCATTGAAACGGGCACCCGCGCGAGTACTGCACTGGCATCGATGTGTACTTGTCCCTGCGCAGCAGATCGTAGCGCGGTACCGGGCTCCGCGTCATATCGGGCTTCTCGGAGATGCGGTACAAGCGGCGCGCCGTACCCTGTTCGAGCGCTACCGCAATGTCCGCAAACGCCTCCTCGGCTTCCCCAGCCAGCACATGGTTCGCTTCCAGAAGTAGCAGCTCCGGTTGGGTACTGGCCCACGGCCCGCCAATGAAGGTTCGCCGCCCAAGCGCACGCGCGCGTGCCAGAATCGCCCGGGCGTCCACACGTTGCGCGTGCATGGCGCTCACCATCACCAGGTCCGCCCACAGCATGTCTTCGTCGCGCACTTCTTCGAACGCATGATCCATCAGACGGATCTTCCACGTGGCTGGACATAGCGCTGCCACCGTGATCAAGCCCAAGGGCGGCGTCATCGCCCGCTCCGGAATCATCTCCAGCACGCCCTCGAAGCCCCAGAACGACGGCGGAAATTTCGGCCAGACCATGAGTACATTCAGGTTCGCGCCCAACGGCGGAAGGCAGTCCGACGGACCCGCGTCCGGCAGGACCAGGAAGGGTGCAGCAGATTCGCTATGAGGCGCGTGCATTGGCCGAATGATGGTATGCTTTTTCGAGGCCGGGGTCAATCCCAGATTTTGCAGTGTCAAGGCAAAATAGAAATGTCGCCTCCCTGGCAAAGTAGAAATGTCGCCTTTGGCCTGGGCCTGTCGGGAGTGCATGGTAATCTGCGGGTGCCGGTGAAGCGGAGACGGGCTCTGCTCGC
>Ga0181536_10001951_pt1 | contig 23896 bp, 13 predicted proteins | sample PEATcosm2014_Bin_41_FD_121105 | JGI IMG/M metagenome (GOLD analysis project Ga0181536, IMG submission 121105) | Peatland microbial communities from MTU Mesocosm Facility, Houghton, MI, USA - PEATcosm2014_Bin17_60_metaG | ecosystem: Environmental > Terrestrial > Soil > Wetlands > Peat | place...
CGCGCCGGGCGGCATCGGTCCGAGGCGCGCGGCGTCTCTGAGAAACACGACGTTGCTTCATGACCGAGTTTTTATCACGGCCCGCTGGCAACTAATAGGGGGACCCTGCTTTACCGCTTACGCAAGGGCGATTGTCAATCGAATTCGAGAATGTCTGCGAGAGCCTTTGTGACGGCTCGGAGCGTCGCCGTTGGACTAGCTTCGATTTTCGCTTTCAGCCGTTGACGACTCACCGCCCGAATTTGGTCGATGATTGCGACGGCCGGCTTTCCTTGGCATGTCACCGCAACGCTGATTGGAGGATGTGGGCGGGCGGAAGTCGAAAATGGAACTACGACCACCGTTTGTCGAGAGCCATTGAGGACATCAGAAGTCAGCACCAGACAAGGCCTCGTCTTTTGGATTTCCGCGCCTTGAGTCGGGTCAAGGCTGACCCACCAGACATCGCCTCGAAAAACCGGCGTCATGCCTCGACAGTTTCCAGGACGGGTTCGTCAAAAGATTGCCAATCGGCGATGTCGCGGTTGAGTTTGGCATCACGGTTGGCCGCAAGGCACGCTGCGGTCAATTCCTGGCGGCGCAGCTCCGCACGCAGGAGCCGCGCCACGGTGCTGGAACGCCGATGCGCCGGGGTCTTTGAAAAAAACTTCTTCGCCAGCGGCGCCGGAATGTCTAAAGTCACTTGCACCTAAACAAAATAGCAAGAAATCGGCGGAAGTAAATGCTGAAAAGGAAGCGATTTCACCTCAGCCAAACAAATCCATCTGTGGGGGCGGGCCGAGCTTTTTGAGCTTCTCCAATTCGGGGCGGCGGGTGTGCTGGCGGACTTTGCCCTCGGGCGTCAGTTCGGATTGCTCCAGGTTGGCGAGAATTTCCCTCGCGCGCTCCAGCACGGTTCTGGGCACGCCCGCCAGCCGGGCGACCTGGATGCCGTAGCTTTTGTCGGTCGCCCCCTCGACGACTTTGCGCAGGAAAACGATCTGGTCGTTCCATTCGCGGACGGCGACGTTGAAATTCTTGACTCGCGGCAGGCGCGCCGCCAGTTCGGTCAGTTCGTGGTAATGGGTGGCGAAAAGCGTCCTGGCGCCCACCACGTTGTGCAGGTGCTCCACGATGGACCACGCCAGGCTCAGGCCGTCAAAGGTGCTGGTGCCGCGGCCGATTTCATCCAGGATGATGAGGCTGCGCGGCGTGGCGTTGTTCAAAATGTTCGCCGTCTCGCTCATCTCCACCATGAAGGTGGATTGCCCCCGCGCCAGGTCGTCGCTCGCGCCGATGCGGGTGAAGATGCGGTCCACCAGGTCAATGCGGGCCGCCGCCGCCGGCACAAAGGAGCCGGCGTGCGCCAGCAGCGCCAGCAAGGCGGCTTGGCGGATGAACGTGCTCTTGCCCGCCATGTTCGGCCCGGTGATGAGGATCAATTGCCGGGTGGCGCGATCGAGCAAAATATCGTTGGGCACGAACCGCTCCTCCCCTTGGTTTTGTTCCAGCACCGGATGCCGGCCCTGGCTGATTTGCAGCACGCCCTCCTGGCCGATTTCCGGGCGGCAGTAATTGTAGAGCCGCGCCGTCTGTGCGAAGGAGGCCAGCGCGTCCAGTTGCGCCAGGGCGGCGGCCGATTGCTGGAGGCGGGGCAATTGTTCGAGCACCTGCTCGCGCACGCGCTGGAAAAGTTCATATTCCAATTTCACGCCGCGCTCCTCGGCGCCGAGTATTTTGCCCTCCATTTCCTTCAATTCGGGCGTGATGAATCGCTCGCCTCCGGCGATGGTTTGTTTGCGGAGGTAATGCGGGGGAACCTTGTCCAGGTTGGACTTGGTCACCTCGATGTAATAGCCAAAAACCGAATTGAACCGCACCTTGAGCGAGGCGATGCCCGTGCGCCCGATTTCGTCCTGCTGCAATTTCGCGATCCAGTCCTTGCCCTCGCGGGTGGCCCGCCGCAATTCGTCCAGGCCCGCGTCGAACCCGTCGCGGATCAGCCCTCCCTCCTTGATCGCCAGGGGCGGTTCCTCCACGATGGCGCGCTCGATCAACTCGAGCAAATCCGGCGCGTCGGCCAATTGCCCGGCCAGCTCCGCCAGCAACGAAACCCCGGCCTCCTGCTGCGGGCCGGATCCCGGCGCGATGGGCAATTCCCGAAGCTTCTCCGCCGGCGCGGGCGCCAGCGAGGCGGCCAGACGTTTGAGCGCCGGGATCTTCTCCAACCCCTGGCGCAACGAAACCAAATCCCGCCCGTTGCCGGAGCCGATGCTCAGCCGGCCCAGCGTCCGCTCCAAATCGCGCACACCGGCCAGGTCGAGGCGGAACTGCTCCAGCGCCGCGCCGTTTTCCAGCCAAAGCGCCACCGCGTCGCGCCGCCGCAGGATCGGCCCCAGCGCCGCCAGCGGTGAACCGAGCCAGTCCCGCAACCGGCGCGCCCCCATGGGCGTGACGGTGCGATTGACGGCGCCATAAAGCGAGGCCGCGCGCGGCGCGTCGCGGCGCATCGGCTCGAGCACTTCCAGATTGCGCAAGGTGGCCGGGTCCAGCGCCATGTAATCCGCGCTCTGGTAAAATGCCAGGCGCGTCAGCGCGGAGACATCCCGCCGCAACTGTTCTGTCAAGTAATGCAACACCGCCCCGACCGCGCCGACGGCCGCCCCGCGGTCCCGCAGGCCAAATCCATCCAGCGCGGCCACTTTGAAATGTTCCCGCACGGTGAACAGCGCGCTTTCCGGCGCGAAGACCCAGTCTTCGCACGGATTGAAGACCGCGGCGTTGTTCCCCGCCCAGGCGGGCAAGTCCGCCGCGCTGGAGGGATAGATAATCTCGGCGGGCCGCAGCCGGTCCAATTCGCCCAAAAGCGCCGGCTGGCCTTCCAGCTCGGTGGCTTTGAAATCGCCGGTTGTCAAATCCACCAGAGCGAGGCCGAAAATCTTTCCGCAAGGATGGATCGCCGCCAAGAAATTATTCCGCTCCGGCGCCAGCAGCCGCTCGTCGAAATGGGTGCCCGGGCTGAGGATTTGGGTAACCTCGCGCTTGACGAGCTGGCCGGGGCGGGCCTCCTCCAACTGCTCGCAGATGGCGACCTTTCGGCCTGCCTTGAGCAGCCGCCCGATATAGCTGCCGGCGGCGTGAAAAGGAATGCCGCACATGGGCGTCTGGCCGCGTTTGGTCAGAGCCACGTTGAGCAACTGCGCGCCGGTTTGCGCGTCCTCGAAGAACATTTCGTAAAAATCGCCCAGGCGGAACAGCAGGAGCGCTTCGGGCGGCAGCTCGCCTTTGATCCGGCGGTACTGCGCCATCATAGGGGACAATTGTGTGTTGTGACCGCTTTGCAAAGTCAGCCAGCAAGGTCGGAGAGCAACCCCCCCGGCGCAAGATTAAAGTGCAGAATTAGAACCCGCCCAATCATGGGTTCTTCGGGAGCGCAACATCTTGACCGCCTCCGTCGGCGTCCCGCCGGGGGAATCTTTCGTCCGAAACCGATCCAACTTTTGGGTGAGTCCCCAAGGGATCGCCAATGATCCGCAAGGCCCGCCGTGCAAAAGTTCTGGCGTCCAGAATGCCTTCCTGTACAATGCATGGATGATAACCCGTTTCAGTTCTCTTTGCTCATCGGGGCGCAAGGCTTTGGCGGCGCGCCGTCTCAGCTTAAGCCTCATCCCCCTGGCGGTCATCCTCTCTCTGGCGCTTCAGAATGGGTGCTCCACCAAGCCCGGCGCAAATGCTCCCGGCGCACAAACTGCGGGGCAAGTTTCCGCGCGGGAACGCCTCTCGCTGGACATGGACTGGCGGTTTACCAAGGGAGATCCGGCCGGAAACCAGGTCAGTTTGCTTTACGATGTGCGGCCCCAGGGAGGGGGACGGGGACGGCGCGGAGGAGGCCCGCCAGCCGAGGCGACCAATGAACCCGCAACGCCCCCGCCGCCAGTCATCAAGCAATGGATTCTGCCCACGGGAAATGATTTCATCAAAGACCCGGCTCAGCGCTACACCCGGCCGGCGGGAAATCCGGGCGGGGAGGTGGCTTACGTCCAGCGTGACTTTGATGACAGTTCGTGGCAGCAGGTGAATTTGCCGCATGATTGGGCGATCACAGGCCCCTGGATTCCGAATGGCGACGGCGGCACCGGGAAGCTGCCGTTTTTTGGGGTTGGGTGGTATCGCAAACATCTGGATCTTCCGCCATCCGACGCCGGCAAAATGTTCTTCCTGGATGTGGACGGCGCGATGGCTTACTCGACCGTCTGGTTGAACGGGCAATTGGTCGGGGGCTGGCCTTACGGTTACCAGTCGTGGCGCGTGGACTTGACGCCCTACGCCAGGCCTGGGGAGAAAAATGAGCTTGTCATCCGGCTGGATAATCCACCCAGTTCCTCGCGCTGGTATCCGGGCGGCGGGATTTACCGCAATGTCTGGCTGGTGAAGACGGCCCCGGTCCATGTCGGTCAATGGGGAACGTACGTGACCACTCCGCAAGCCACCGCGGCGTCGGCCACAGTCAATTTGAAAGTCACGGTGGACAACGCCGCAAAGGAGAGCGCGGAGGTGAGCGTCGCCACGGAGATTTTCGCCCTGGATTCGAACGCGAAGAAGACCGGCTCGGTCGTGGCAAGAATCCCGGAGGCCGGCGTCCAGATCCCGCCTGGCGCGAGCGCCGTCACCGAAGGGATGACGACGGTGGCGGAACCCAAGTTGTGGGGGCCATATCCCGCGCAAAAGCCCAATCGGTACGTGGCCGTGACAACGGTGCGGCAAGGCGCCAAGGCGCTGGATACTTACGAAACCCCTTTTGGAATTCGGACCCTCCGATTTGATCCCAACGAGGGGTTTTTCATCAACGGCCAGCATCTCAAGCTCAATGGAGTGTGTGATCATCATGATTTGGGCGCGCTGGGCGCGGCCATCAATCGGCGCGCGTTGCAGCGTCAGCTCGAGGAGTTGGTGGAGATGGGCTGCAATGCGATTCGCACGAGCCACAATCCGCCCGCCCCGGAGTTGCTGGATCTGGCCGACGAGATGGGACTGGTGGTGATGGACGAGGCCTTTGACTGCTGGCTGGCGGGGAAGACCGCTCTGGATTACCACCTGCTCTTCGCCGACTGGCACCAGCAGGATTTGCGCGCGCAACTGCGGCGGGACCGCAATCATCCCTGCGTCATCATGTGGAGCATCGGCAATGAAGTGGGGGAACAGGGACGCGGGGCCGCGGGCGCGGCGGTGGCGCAGAATCTGACGGACATCGCGCATGAGGAGGACCCGACCCGTCCGACGACCTCGGCGGAGAACAGCGCCCGAGCGGACAGCCCGTTCCCCAAGGCGATTGACGTGCTGGGCCTGAATTATCAGGGGGCGGGCAGCGGCAATTCGACCAATCCCCAGTATCCGGTTTTTCACGCGAACTTCCCGTCCAATTTCGTCTATGGCAGCGAGACCGAATCCACTGTCAGCAGCCGGGGGGTCTATACGTTCCCGGTGGCAAAAGGCTTTGGCGCCGTCGCCGGCGGCAATAACGGGGAAGACACGACCAATCGCCAGATGAGTTCCTATGATCTCTATTTCCCGGGTTGGGCCACGTCGCCGGACAAGGAGTTCGCGGCGCAGGAGCGGTTTCCCTTTGTGGGCGGGGAGTTTGTCTGGACGGGTTGGGATTACCTCGGCGAGCCAACCCCGTTTAATTCGCGAAGCTCCTATTTTGGGATCATAGATTTGGCGGGGTTCAAGAAAGACCGCTTCTATATATATCAGGCCCACTGGCGGCCGGATTTGAAGATGGCGCACATTCTGCCCCATTGGACCTGGCCGGATCGCGTGGGCCAGGTGACGCCCGTCCATGTCTATACCTCCGGCGACGAGGGGGAATTGTTCCTCAACGGCCAATCCCTCGGGCGAAAGCAGAAAGCCCAATACGAATACCGCCTGCGCTGGGACGAGGTGGTTTATCAGCCCGGCACTTTGAAGGTTGTCACTTACAAGGAGGGCAAGGAGTGGGCCACGGACGAAGTCCACACGGCGGGAGATGCAGCCCTGCTGACGGTCAAGCCGGACCGGAACATCATTCGCGCCGACGGGCAGGGCCTTTCCTTTGTGACCGTGACCGTCCGGGACGCCAAGGGTGTGATCGTCCCGCGGGCGGACAACTCCATTCATTTTGACATGACCGGCCCCGGAGAGATCGCGGCGACAGACAATGGGGACGCAACGAGCTTCGAATCCTTCCAGGCGCACGAGCACAAGGCCTTCAACGGCCTGTGCCTGGTCATCGTCCGTTCCACGCAACAATCCGGCCCGATTGTGCTCCAAGCCAGTTCGGCCGGATTGAAAGGAGATCGAGTGACGATCCGGGCCCGGTAGCCGCGTCACCCGTGACGGAACTTCAGGTCAACGACGAATCCGCTCCGGTCAACGCGGATTTCTAAAATCTGGAATCCGGCAATCAACCGGGAGGGAGACCTGATCCGGCGCTATTCCGCCGCGAAGACGCGGAAGGAATGGGCTGGAACCGGGACCTCGAAGAGAGCGCCGCCGTTTCCGGCAACCCCGCCGCGACCTCCGCGGCCAAACCCGCCCCCGCCACCGCCTTGAGAGGGGGAAATCCTGTTGTTGGTGAGAAGATCGCGCAAGGCCGACGCGCGCACCACGGAGACGCGGGTGGTCACCGGTTGCGGCTGGAAATTCTGGACAATGAAGGTGTGGTTGTCGTAGGCGAAGAGGCTGACGTGGTCGGGAGCGTCAAGACTGACGAAGAGGTCCCGGCCCAGGAGGTTGCGAAGCTGGGTGAGCACGCTTTGAGGGAGGCGGTAAAGGTCGGCGAAATCATCCGGGAGCGCCAGGGCATAGAAGTTGCCCCGGCCGTAGGCGGCGCGGACGAGCATCGGATAGCCGGAATCGGCGGTGCTGAACTCCATGGACGTCCAGGTATCGTTTTCAAAATGCCGCATTTGCGGCAGGAGCATGTTGAGGCTTGGAGGCGGCGGCGCCCCGGTGGCGTCTGCGCCGCGACCACGGCCTCCTCCAAAACCGGCGCGACCACCGCCAAAGCCGGTGGCGAGCACGCGATGGCCGGTGACTTCGATCTCGGCAATGTCCTGGAAGCCTTTGTCGCCGAGGGCCTCAATTAATCCCGTGGTGGCGATGGCTTGGCCGCCGTTCTGCACAAATTTTTTGGTCTTGGCCACCAAATCGGGGTCGTATTTGGAAGCCGCGGTGAGCAGGATGGTCGAAGCGTTGGTGGGGAAATCCGGCACCAGATCAATGGGAACGCCCACCATGCCGAGGTAATCGGGCAGATAGGCCTCGCCGACGGAGTTGCAGGGCTTGTAGGTGGGAACGCCGATGGGCTGGCCCAATTGGCCGAGAAAGCGATCCAGGATCTCGGCGCAATAGCCCCCCGTTCGGGCCACCATGTCCGGGGTGTAAGTCGAGCCGTCCGCCTGGGGGATGGGCGCCATCAGATTGGCGAGGATGGCATTGGTGTCCGGTTCGGCCGCCCCGCCGCCGCCGCCGCTGTTTCCACCGCGTCCGCCGCGTCCGCCGCGTCCGCCCAGGCCTTGCATGATTTGCTGGGAGTTGAAGAGCATGATTTCCGGCACCCTGGCAAAAAGAGTGTCCCAGAACTGTTCGGCGTAGCGCGCGTCGCCGCCGCCATCAATCCAGCCGCCCTGGTTGGCGCCGGGCTTGATGCGGTTGAAGTACTCGGTTTGGAGGTAGCTTTGGTAGGACTGGAGGCGCTGGCCGCCCTCGGCGTTGCGCGTTTCGGTGCCGGTGTAAATGGCGTCAAAAAGTTTCGGCTCGACCGCCAGATCGTAACCCAGGCCCTGGAAGCTCTCGTACCAGTTGGGATATTTGATGATGATGCGGACCTTTGGATTCACAGCCTTGGCGGGGGCGATGATCAGGTTTTTGGAAACCTCATCCATCAACTCCGTGCGGAATTGCGTCCAACTCTTGCTGCCCTTGGCCTGGATGGCGTCATCGCCCTTGTTGTTTGAAAAATAGAAGTCGTCCAGGATGATCTCGTCGAAGTGTCGGGCCGTGAACTCAGACATGGACTTGATCTTGTCGCGATCCGCCGGAGCGCTGTAGTCGTAGGATTGAAAGCCGTTGCCTTCCTGGACGGTCAGGCCCAGGCCGCCGGAAGTCTTGATGCCGCGGTTGTTGAAGAATTTTTTCAAGGTTTCCACGTCGGAGGCGGTGGCCAGTTCGGCGTTGCGGGTGGTTTCCAGATAAACCTTGTCCACCTTGACTTGTTTTTCGAGATTGGCCCATTGGTTGGAAAACCGCGCGAGGTCGCCGGGGATGGAGTGGACCTCCTGGTAGCGGAAATAGACACACACACTGAGGCTGGTATAACCTCCGGCGCGCGCCGGCGCCACGGAAGCCACCGCGGCCAGCAGGGCAAGCCCGCCGGCGAATTTCGCCAGACGGCCGGCGGCGGGAATTAGTGGAGAGACAGCTTGTCTTTTCATTTGGTGGCCGATCAATAGGTTCCCAGGGTAACGCGCAGTGTTTCAGGCGCGGTGCCAAAGGGCATGGCGCGGTCCGTCTCGTCCCCGTTGAGGAAGCGCAGGACATGGAAAGCGGAAGCCGCCGAGTAGGGTTTCGCGCCTGCGGAAGAGTTGGCGGTCCTTTCCAGGGGCGCCGCCTCCTCAACGCGGATAAAGTCGCGATGCGCTCCGGAGGCCGGCTGGAATTCGATGGTGCAAGAGCTGCCGGTGATGAAGAATTGATTTTCGCTTATTTGCGCAACCAGGGCGCGTCCCGTCGGCGCGGGCGGAGGGGCTGCGCCAGCATCCATCGTATTCGTTGCGGCGGGGTTTGCCGCCGCCGCTCCACGCTCGCCGCGCCCTCCCCTGCCGCCGCGTCCACCGCCGGCTCCGGTAAAGTTGATGATCGCGCTCCACTGCCCAAAGCCGAGGGTGGCGGTCGTTTGACCTGTCTCCTCTTCCACCGCCTTGACTTTGCCTTCGAAATTGAGCCGGGCCACCTCGCGCATGATCGGTTCGAGCATCCGGTAATTCATCCCGACTGGCGCGAGCGACTCCGGCGTTGCGCGCGTGTAGTCCAGGCCGAAGGGCGACCAGCCGATGGTTCCGCGCCCCAGCGCGGCAAAGCACATCCGGGAAGCGTTGCCGGTGCCGCCGGTCTCCGGGACGAAGAGGGGGTTGTCGGGCCGCGAATAATGGTCCAGCACGGCGAGATATTTGACGCTGTCGTTCATGTAAATGTCGGGCGCGAGAATATCAATGGCGGGAGCGGCGGCCTTCCAAATGTCCAGCACATTGTCAGTGGCGCCGCCGCTTTCGTAGGTGCCGGCGCGGGGATTGGAGAGAGGATCGCGCAAGGCGGCGTTGACGTACATGGGCAACGGGTATTGGGCCTTGCCGGCTGCGGCGACCTGGCCGATGTAGTGGGCCACACTATAGGCCTGAAAATACTCATCGGCGTTGTCGCCGAAAACCTCCCGCCAATTTCCGGCGGCGCTGGCGGCCCCGTTTCTGCCGCCCAGCGCCTTCAAGAACTCTGCCGGCACCGGCCCGGCCATCGCCTTTTCCGCCTCCGGTGAATAGTCGCGGATGCTGCCCCAGGCGCCCGGCTCATTTTCAACCTGGATCATGATGACGGTGTGTTGGGGATCGGCAGCCTTGAGGTGGCGCATCAGGGCGCTGAAGGCTTTCATGTCGGCCTGCATGGCAGCCTCCGCGAGAGGCGACGGGGAATCCACGCTGCGGCCGCGGTTGCCGGTGATGTGGGTGTAGAGGTTGGTCTGGCTTTTGGTCCAGAGGGGCATGTAGTGCGGGCTGCCATTCTTCCAGGTGCCGAACCAGAGGAGGACCAGACGCACGCTGTGTTCCCGGGCCTGCTTTAGGATCAAGTCAACAACCGAAGTGTCGAAGCGGCCCTGCTCCGGCTCGAATTGCTCCCAATAGACCGGGATTTCCAGCGTGTTGGCGTGGAGATCATCAATGGCCCCAAAAACTTTGGGGAGCAGGTCCGGCCACGCGCTGGAATTGTGGCACTGCGCGCCGAGCATGAGGAAGGGCGCGCCGTCCACAAAGAGGGCATGGCGACCATTTTCGGTGACGACCTGAGGCATTGGGTTAGAGGCGCCCTGCACAGGGGTTTGATGGGTGAAAAGGGCCAGGCCAAGAGCGGCCAGGGCTGCGGCGCCAAGCCGGCCGCATAAGCGTTTGCTGGTTTCTGTTTTCATATTAGTTTGGCTCGTTGTATTTGCTAGTTGGCGATGTCGCCGTAGAAAATTCCCCGTCCATTGGTGCCGACATACACACGTCCATAAATGCGCGGGTCGCCGGAGATGCATTCGAATCGGTTGCCCCATTGATGCTGCGCATCGTTGATGCGGACCCAGGTGGCGCCCTGGTCATCGGAACGGTAAAGCCCCGCTTCCGCACCGCCGCTTTGATCGCCATTGGCCACATAAATGGAGGGATAGTCCTTGCCCGGCGCAGCTTTCCCAAAGCTCAAATGACCAATGGGCGGGTGGTTGGGGATTTCCTTGAAGTTTTGGCCGCCATCGCTGGAATGGTAAAGCGCCCGTCCCACAACCCAAAGGTCTGCCTCTCTGCCACCCACGGCGACCAATTGCCCGGCTCCGCCTCCACCGCCGCGCCCGCCACGCCCGCCACGCCCGCCGCCGCCGCCAGATCCGGCGGCAGGCAGGCCGGTGACTTGGTAGCTGTTGGTGAAGGTCGCCCCGCCGTCGGTGCTCAGATACATCCGATGCTCCGCTGCGTCCAAAGCGTAAAACTTGGCCGGGTTGAAGAGGTCGGCAATCGGGCTGACGCCAGAAGGCAGCCCTGTGACATCCTTCCACGTCGCGCCGTGGTCGGTGGAAATTCGCGGGGTTCCACCCGTGCTCATGAAAACCGACCCATCCGCCGACAGAATGACGCGGGAGCCTCCTCCCCCTCCCCCGCCACCGCCCCGCCTGCCGCCATCGGCCACGGCGCCGCCGACGGAGAAGGGCTTCCAATTATGTCCGCCGTCCAATGAATACGCCATCGTGCCCTCATAGGGAGGGTGAAACGGGCGGCTACCGGTGCGCACAACGACGTTGGGATTCTTCTCGGCGAAATCCAACCACCCGGTGTTGGCGAACAACGGGTGGGCATTCGGCCCTTGGGGAGGACTGACGTCCAAGTCGTCATGGGTGAAGCCGCTAATATCCCCGAAGCCGCTGATCAGATGTGCGCCGGCGGTCGGGCTGATGAGGCAGAGAATGGCGGTTTCCTCAATCCCGTCCGCCCAAATCGCCCAATGAGTGTCTCCGCCGGAATCGGCGTTATTGATGTCGGTCGTATTCCAGATCGTTGCGCCGGTGGTATAGCAAACGTGCTTGGAATCGAATGGATCAATGGCCAGCGCAGTAATCCACCAACCCACCGAGGCCTGGGGATTCTTCACGGTGGCATCATACGCTCCCGCCCACGGCACGTAGGGCGAAGCGGATGAATCGCGGTGGGATTTTGGGGTGAGGTCATTCCAAGTTTTGCCTCCGTCGGTGGTCCGGTAAATGCGCTCGTCGTCCTCCCCGCCCGGAATCTTCCGGTTCATTGAAGCCACCACCACGGTGCCCGGATGTTGGCGATCAATCCCAATTCCCCCGTAGCCGCCCGGATACCGGTTTGGATCCTTCACCGGGGTGATGTCCGTCCATGTGCCGTCCTGGGGATTGAGTTTCCAAACCGCCCCGTTGGTCACCGTCGTGCCCGGATAGACGGCAGTATCATAGACCACGTAGAGCATGCCCTGCGCATCGAAGGCCGCATGAAAGGCGACAAAATCCGCGGGCTGACCAGGAACGGGCTGCCAGGTTTGACCCGCGTCGGCGCTGCGGAACAGGTGGTTTTCCCCGCGTTCTGTCGAGCCGACGTAAATCTTTTGAGTCGGATGGCCGCGGGTCCCGGTGCCGGGGTCGAAGACGACGAAGCTCAGCCCCGCGCCTCCGGCTCTGCCGCCGCCAGCGCCACGACCGCGCCGCGCGCCTTCGGCCGCGTCCCTAGGAGCCGCCGCCCTGGCGCCCGCTTCGGCGCGCGGACTGGCGGCATTGGTGGCCGCGGGCGCCGCGGCCGGCGGGAAGCCGTCCACCTTATTCCAGGTCAGCGCCGCATCTTTGCTCATCCAAAGGCCGGCGGAGCGGGAACCAAAATAAAGAATGTCGTTGTCGTTCGGATCAATGGCCAGGCGTTCTCCAACTCCCCGTCCCGACGAATTGCCTCCCATCTGAAATGGGACATTGACGACCTGAAAAGTCTTGCCCTGGTCCATCGAGCGCAGGATCGCCGCCTGGCCGGGACCCATTCCCGCGGCGATATAGACGCGCTGCGGGTCAATGGGATCGGTGGCGATGCTTTCCGAGCCGTGGAAATTGCCGATGCCGCACCAGTCGGTCAGGGGAATCCATTTTTTGGCGGCGTTGTCCCATTTGTAGGAACTGCCGATATCGGTGCGGATGTAGGCCAGGCCCGGCTGCGTGGGGTTGAAGACAAATCCCGGGATGAAGCCGCCGCCCTTGACTGTGACATTCTTCCAGGTGTACGCTTGGGAAGCGGGGAGACTGGATTGCCCATGGACAGAAGCCGGCATCAAGGCGACGCACAGGGTGGCCAGCAAGATTCTCGGCGGAAACAACGGGTTGATGCTCATAATTGCCCTGATGATTGCCCGGTGAATCCGCGGCAGCCGCCGATGAAAGGAAGCGTCATGATTGCCGGGTTCATGGGGCAAATCCTAAGTCGCGGCGCCGCAATGTCAAGCTTGCGTGGCGGCCTCCATTTCCAGTTTCCCGGTTGTTGGCGCGCGTTCCTGCTTGCAGTCCGCAAGTCCATCACCTACTTTCAAACTGGCGCCGCGACATCAGTTATATGGATAAACAGACGCAAACCACCTTTGCCAAGAGATGGCTTAGAGGCGCGGTGAAATTCCAGGCCTGGGCAACGGGGTTGCGCCGCGCGGCGGCGGCTGGCCTGCTGCTGGCCGCGCCGTTGCTTTCGGCCCATCCGATTTCGCTGATCTCCTGCCAGGCCCTGGTTCAGCGCGACCGGTTGGAAATGAAGATTGCCGTGATGCCGGAGGATTTTCTGCCCATTTACGGCATTTATGTCAACGCGCAATCGCGCGTCGCCACGGCGGACATCACCAACTCCGCGGTGAAGCATCAGAAGTATTTGCTGGACGACTTGATCATCCGCGACGCGGCGGGCAACCGGCTCGAAGGCAAGGTGGTGAAAATGGAAGTGCCGGAGCTGCCGGCGGAGGGGCTGCCGGTGACCGATTTGATGTCCACGACCATCGTTTATACGCTGGAATATCCGCTGGACCGGCCGCCAACGGCTCTGACGTTCCAGCAACATTTCGGCGGCAATTCGGCGGTGATCCCCGCCATTGTGGATTTGGTGGTCACGCGCGCAGGACTGCCCGCCGAGCCGGCGGTGCGCATCCCCGGCGAGGAAGATGTCGTGACGGTGGCGTTTGATTGGAATGAAACTTCGCGGCCGGTGGCGGCCGGTGACGCGGAGGAGAAGGCGCGGGAGGAGGAGAGGCAGCGGCGGAACATGGGCATAACCAGCTATTCGGCGACCTACACCTTCATCTATATCCAGAACGAGGAGGTCCGCGTGGAAATCCTCATGCCGCTGCTGACGCTGGAAACGTGGCAGCCGGTCGCGTGCGCCAACCCGGATTTCATCGAAGTTTCCGAGCAGGCCGCGGCGCGGGCGGGGCTGGAAACATTTTTTACCGGACAAAACGAAATGAAAATAGACGGGGTGGTGGTGAAGCCGAAGCTGGACCGGCTGGATTTTTACGGAGTGGATTTCAAGGATTTCGCCATGAGCGCCCAGCCGCAGCGGCTGAGCGCGTGGACGGCGCGCGTGGGAGCGATGCTGACCTATTCCACCAAGGGCGCGCCGGGCCACGTCGAGTTGAAGTGGACGCTGTTCAACGACCAAACGCTCGCGGCTCCCGCGGTGATTTTCGCCTATGACAAGGGAGCGCGGTTCACGTTCTATCCGCTCAACCCGGTTTTCAAATGGGACAATCCCGGCGCGCCGCCGCTGCCGGCGGTGACCGCCATCTCCACGGGGGAGAAATCGCGCGAGGCGGTCGCCGCCTCGCTCCTGCGCAATGTCTATCGCGCGTTCGACTATCACAGCGAGTCGGACATTTACGACGCGCTGGCGCGCAGTGTGCAGGGGGATTTGCTGGCCGATTTGTATTTGAAAATCAAACAGGGGCTGATCATGCAGGAGCAGGGCGGCGCCGTCGCCCGTGTGCAAGAGGTCAAAGTCATCCAGACCGAGCCGGCGGAGAGCAAGAGCAAAAGCGGCTTCGCCGAGCGTCTGACCTGGCAGGTGGAGGGAACGGTGGAGCACTGGGGTCACATCCACTCGCGTGTGAACGAATATTCGGCCGATTTTGAGATTGAACCCGCCGGCGGCGCGTGGAAAATCACCGCCATGAGCGTCTCCCGGCAGAGCCAAGTGAAAAGCGCGGTGCTGGTGCGACAATTATGAACGCCATTTCCGATCTGGAATTTCAATTCCCGCAGAGCCTCCCAAGCCCTGCGGTGAACCGGTCTGCAGCGCCGCCGTTCAGGGCGCGCCGCCGATGACGATGAAACGGGTTTCGTGATTGGCCAGCGTCAGCGGCACCGCCACTCTGCCCGTCGCCGGCCCGACGCCCGCCAGCGGTTGGATCGTCCCGGTATTCGCGTCCCAGACGTGAACGGGACCCTTGCCTGCGAGGGTGGCGGTGCGCGTCTGCGTCTCGGTGGATTCGTTGAAGAAGAAATACACGTCCCCATCCTTGTAATAGCGGTGGATGTATTTGATCGGAGGACAGGGGGTGTCCAGTTTCACGTCCGGGGGCGGCAGCGCAGCGACGACGCGGTCAGTGATTTCCGCGGACGGCTCCAGCGTGGCAAAGCTCAAGTCCGGCGGCCCACCGGCATTGAGGAAAGTGCGGTCCACCACCATCGTCGGGGTCCGGCCCACGAAGACGACCCTGCCGCCGGCGTCGGCAAAGGCGCGCAGGCGCTCCAGCACCGCTTTGGTGATGACGGTGGAGGTCGGGTAAACCACGCCCCGATAGATTTGCCCGCTCAGGTTTTTCAAGGTGCCTTCGTTGAGGGTGAGGACGGAGGCCAGTTCATCCGAATCAATGTGATCGAAGTCAATCTGATGCTCCAGCAATTGGGTCACCAACTTGAGAGTCATGTCGTCGGATTCCTTGTCATTCATCCACATGCTGTCGGTCGGGTGAAGATAGACGACCTGAGCCGCCGGCCGCCCCATGGCCAGGAGGTATTGGGCGCGGCTGACATAGTGGCCGATTTCCGAGCCTCCGGCGCTGTTCATGCCGCGGACATTGTTGAAGTTGACTCCACGAACCAGGTTGTAGTCGGCCACATACTTGCCGTCCGCGCCCGTCCCGCCCCCCTCTTCCTCCCAGGCCTGGGGACGGCCATTGACGTGGGCGGCCGAGGCGGCGATCTTGGGGAAATCGGCGACAATGCCCGGCCGGATCTGGTTGAGATTATCAATGCCGGGGACGCCGACATAGCGCATGTCGCGCCAGAAGGAGCCTTCGTTTTTGATCATATCTCCGCTCCCCCCCATCATCGTCTCTTCATGATTGAGATGGACGCAGAATTCCATGTTGCGCGCCGTACACCAGTCTTCCATGTGCTTGTAGAAATTGTCGCGAAACATGGCGCTCCAGACATCCCAGTAGTCGGCCTTGGCGCGCTGCGCCTCGGTGGTCAACCTGCCGCCGCCGAAGATCAGCGGGATGTAAGGTTTGAAGTCGTAGCCTTTCATCGCTTGAAAGGTTTCCAGCAGCTTGGGCGTCCAGGGGCTGACGCCTGTGTAGTCGGTTTCGTCGGCGCGGAAGCCCAGGACGGTCTTGCCGAACTCATCGCCGAGCGCCTTCTCGTAGGCCCCATAAATGACTCTCAGGTAGGTCTCCGTCGCCACGGGATCCAGATAGTCAATCAGCGTGTAGAGGCTGTCCTTGGTGGCGCCGCCATCCACCCCATTGTCGTTGCGTGTGGGCGAGGTGCGGTAAGCGTGCCGGATAAAGGTAAGCTCCCACGACCCCGTGCCGGCAGGCGCCGTCCATTTCAGATGTCCGTCCGCGGGCAGCGGCACCACCGTGGGCCCGCCTCCGCCTCCTCCCCCGCCTCCGCCTCCCCGTCCACCACGCCCGCGACCGCCACCGCCCCCGCCGCTGCGGAGGGAGATGGCCTTCGTGCCAGGAGGCACCGGGATGGAGAACGGCTCGCCGACAGAAAGGCTGTAGCGCACCTCGGCGTTGGGCAGTTGCACGGTTAGCTCCCCGCCTCCTCCCCTGGGCACCGTATATTTGAAGATTCCGTCGGCAGGCAGCGGCATCTCTTTGCTCTCCGGCACGGGCGCGTCCGCGGCCGGCGGCGGCGCGGCGGGGCGCGGATTGGCCACGATGCCCAGGGTGTCAACGGGCAGCGGAATATCCAGCGTCTGGCCGGCGGCAACGGTGCAGTGCGCGTCGGAGACAATGCCCTGCATGCCCAAGAGCGGATAGTCCCTGCTGATGAGGCCTCCGGCGAATCCGTCGGGATACCCGCAGTCGCCTTCAATCCAGACTTTCATGCCGTTTTTCTTGCATTCCTGGACGACGGTCTTGACCATATCCATATACTCGGGGGAGAGATACGCGGGCTTGACTCTCTGCGAGTTGTTGATCATGTAAATGCCGCCGCCGTTGGCGGCGATCATGTCAATGTCCGAGATGATGCGCTCCTTGCTTTGGGGCCCTCCCCAGATCGCCCAGTGGATGGCGCTATATTCCGCAGGAGGCTTTGGAAACACGGCGGCGGCCTCGGCGATGGTCGGCACGGTGATCTCCCGATAGGGCTGGGCGGCGTGGATGGGCAGGGACAAGCCAGCCAGCAGGGCGAATCGCGATAGATTTTTCATTTGTTGGCGCAGGGGCGCGACAGGGGTCAGTTTTTGCGTGTTCATGCGGGAACTATGCACCGGACCTGTTTTCTGGTAAAGCAAAATCCGCCCATCGCCCGGTGGGCTGCAATGTTTACGGAGCCATTCCGATCAGCCCGTCCTGGATTGTCACCGGGTTGGACTGGACTTCCACAGTGGCGGGCGCAAGCCCCTCCCGCGTGGCGGTGAGAGTGATGGCGCCTGGCTTCAAGGTCGAACGAATGGACACCCGGTTGATGCCATCCTCCGTGAGGAGGTAGAGATTATTGACCGAATGCGGGATGCCGCTGTTGTAACCGCCGCGCCAGATGGCCGGGCCGTCCAGTTTGAAATCCACCCGCGCTTCGTCTGTCGGACACCGCCGCCCCTGCGCGTCCACCACCTCCACGTCAAAAAACACGACGTCCGAGCCGTCCGCCTGAAAGCCATTGGGACCCTTGTGCGGGGTGAGCTTGATCGCTTTGGGCTCGCCGGCCGTCTGGATTTCGTCCTGGGCGACGGCTTTGCCATCCGCCATGGCGACCGCCTTGATGACACCAGGTTCAAAGGCGATTTGCGGGAAGGCAAAGATGTAACCCCTCTCCGGGGCGGAGTTGACGCCGTGCGATTTGCCGTTGACGAACAACTCGACCGACTGGCAATTGTTGGCCGCGACATACATGGTCTTGACAGTGTTGGTTGGATAGGTCCAGTGGCCGATGATGTGGATGTCCGGGGCGGTGCTTTGCATCACGCGATAGAGGTAGTAAGCTTCCTTGGGCAGGCGCACGGCGTCCACTTTGCCGCTGACGCGGCAGACTTCGCTGCTGTCCTGGCGTCCGTCGGCGTTTTCGTCCGACCAGTAAATGGAAGCGTAGCCCGACCATCTGGCGTGAGCCGGGTCTGGGTTGGAAATGCGGTTGATCCAATAATCGTTGTAGCGTTGGGCGGCCTGGAGGCAAAAGGTTTCCTGATTGTAGTTCCAGGTGTCCTGGGGACCTTTTTTGAAGCCGAAATGAGGCGGGGAGAAATCGTCCCAGAACCGGCGGCCGACTTCATCGCGCAGATCCTCGAACTCCAGCACCGGGGCGCGGTCGCGCCGATCCAGGCTGTAGCCGCGGAAGATGGCGGAGGGGCTGGTGACCGTGTCCAGGCGCCTGTCCTGGGGCATCATCACGCCGAAGTACTCCGCGATGGGCGTGATCGCCGGGCTGTCGGCGTTGCCGTCGCGCGCGCCCATGGCCCGCCCGCCCATCGGGTCCAACTCTTTGCGCAGCGCCACCACCTCCTGCATTTGGTCGGGGGTGACAGAAGTGTTGCCCGCCTCCCAGAAAACAATGCTGGGATTGTTGCGGAAATAAATCATGGAGTCGCGCATGACTTCAATGCGCTGGTTCCATTGCGGGCCGGTGACATCGCGCTCCTTGTCACCCGCCGGACAAACCTCCACGATGCCCGCCTTGTCGCACGCGCGGACATCCACCATCTGGGGTGAGATGTGCATCCAGCGCATGTAGTTGCCGTGAGTGGAGCGAATCAACTGGGCGTTGAAGTCGTGCATCCAATCCGGATAGGCCTGGCCCAGGCCGGCCCACTCGTTGACGGCCCGCTCGGCGAAACCCTTCAGATACTCAAAATGGCCGTTGAGCCAGAGGCCGCCGGTGCCCGCCCCGCCTTTGAATTCGGCTTGGCGAAAACCGGTGTGGGTCTTGCAGACGTCCACCACCGTTCCATTGACCGTCAATATCGAATACACATCATAAAGATACGGGTCGGCCACGTCCCAGAAACGCGCCGCCGCCAGGGGGCCGGTCGCCTTGATGACTGCCGTCTGGCCGGCGGGCAGATCCGAAGAGTCTCCCGGCAGCTTGGCGCGCGCCACCCCGTCGGCATCCACCACCACCGCCGATAAAGTGATGTTCTGCCGCGCCTGGGATTCGTTCTTGACCTGCGCTTCCACCGTCACGTCGCAGCTTTTGGCGGGGATGGAAAAATGGGACGGATAGATATAGACGCCCGTGGTGTCAAGATTCTCCAATAGCGGCAGCGTTTGATAGACCTTGCCCGTGAGATGCAGCCAGGCGTCGTGGTTCAAGCCGCCGTAATTGGGATCGAAATCGCGCCCCATCCATTGATAAGTCTGGCCGGTCGTCTCCTCTCTGTAATTGTTGCTGTTGTCCACTTTGGCCGCGAAGACATTGTCGCCGTCATAATTCACCAAATCAGTCAGGTCCAGCCCGCAGGCGCTGACGCCGTTCTCGAATTTGCCGGCGGGTTTGCCGTTCACCCAAAAATGGCCGGCTTGTTTCATCCCTTCAAACTCGACAAAGACTTTCCCGCCTTTGGCGGCCGCCGGCAGCTTGAAATGCTTGCGATACCAGGTGATGCCGGACCAGGCGCCCCTGTCGCCGCCGCTGTGGCTGATGATGACCGAGAAAGAGTCCACATCGTTGTAAGTGTGGGGCAAGCTGACGGTGGTCCAAGCCGAGTCGTCGAAATCCGGGTTTTCCGCGCCGGGGACATCCTGCCTGATAAACTTCCAGTTGGGATTGAAGCTGTAACTGGCGCGCGGGGAGGCGGGCGGGGCATATCTGTTTGCCGCCGCGGCGAGCGTGGTTTGGGTTTGCCAAAAGCTGGATGCGATAAACGCGGCTGCCAGCAGCCAACTCCGGCGAAGAGAAGTTTCTTTTATAAGATTCATGCAGGGGGATGCTAATAAGACAGGCTGCCGGTTGCAATCGCAAATATCCAGTCGCAAATATCCAGTTCCATTTTTGACCGAGGGCCGCTTGCGGCCACTTTCGATTGCCTTCGATTCGGCTTGGTCTCCAGTGGATTTGTGGTAAGATTGCACGGATGCGCCGGTCCGTGCCAGAGCAATTTCATTCGCTGCCGCCATTTCTCGAATTGTTCCAGACGGGCGTCCCGATCCTCATGTACCACAAGATTGCTCCCCGCCCGCCGCAAGTCCGCCTGAAAGGGCTTTACGTCCGGCGGGAGGTGTTTGTCCGGCAAATGGAAGAATTGGGGAAGGCCGGCTTCGAGGCTTGTGCGCCGGCCCAGGCCGCCGCCAACGGGGAGGGCGCGCACAGCCGCCGGTTCGTGCTGACTTTCGACGACGGTTTCCGCAATGTTTTTCACAACGCCCTGGAGCCACTGGCCGAGAAGCGATTCCACGCCACCCAATTCCTGGTCCTGGATTACATCGGCAAACTCAACGAATGGGAACAGCGCGAAGGGGAAGTTCCCGAACAGTTGATGGATGCGGTCCAGGTGCGGGAGTGGCTCCGGGCGGGGCATCGCATCGGCTCGCACTCGTTGAGCCATCCGCGCCTGACGCGGCTGAGCCTGCGGGACGCGCAGGAGGAAATCCTGGCCAGCAAAAAGAAACTCGAGGACAAGTTTGGGGTGGCCGTGGAGGATTTCTGCTACCCGTATGGGGATTGGAACGAAGCGGTGCGGGATCTGGTGATGGAGGCCGGTTATCGGGCCGCCTGCACCACGGACTTTGGCGTCAACACCCCCGCCACGCCCCCGCTGGCGCTTCGGCGCATCATGGTCCGCCATCCCACCCGCAACTTCAAGACGCTCCAAGCCCGCTTGATGGGGGGCGGGAGGCCACACTGAGTCTTTGATAGGGCTGCAGCGATGCGGGCTGCGCGCTCCCCCTCTCCAGGGGTCTGGAGCCGTTAACCCGTTAGGACCCCTGTAAACATTGGTCTTTTTTGAGGTTGGACCCGTTAGAATGGCCGTTAGGAGGCGTCAGGGAGCCGTTAAGTTCAAAAGGGTTAAAGAGTAAAAGGGCAAAAACTAAGGCACCCTCACACAACGAAACCCAACGAAGAAGTCGTAGGCGTACCACGGGTATTGGAAGTTGCGATAGGCGCACCGCGCGTCGTAGGCGTCCAGGTTCCAATAGCCACCGCGCACCACACGGAAGCTCCCAGATACCGGGCCTGTTGGATTATTAGTTGTTGGTTGGCCAAAGGGCGTCCCATACCGATCCCAACACCACTCACATACATTGCCAGCCATGTCGTAAAGGCCATATCCGTTGGGCGCAAAATACCCCACCGGACTCGTGTAGGGAGACACCCCGGTATCGAAAGCGGCGTTGTAACCGTATGGGCCTAAATCATAGCTAAAGCCGCCATCAATGGCGGGGTCTCCCTCGTAGTTCGCCTGGCTCTCGGAAATCGTGTCGCCCCACGGAAACCGTTGCCCGCTCAATCCGCCGCGCGCCGCCTTCTCCCACTCCGCTTCCGTCGGCAACCGATACCCGTTGGCCGCCCAATTCACGTAGGTCGCTGCATCTCCATTCGTATATACCTGCGTCAACCCCGCATCCGTGTAATACACCGGAGTCAACCCCGCCTGCTGCGAACGCGCATTGCTCCACTTCACCACGTCATACCAATCCACCGTCTGCACCGGATAATTCGCGCCCTTGGGCCACAGGGCACCCGTATTGTCGAAATCATAGCCATTGGCGAGGGCCCAATCGTAAATATTGGCCCACAACGTCTCCGTCACGTCATACACGTCCATGTAAAACGCCGACACATAGACGTTCGTCGGGATGGCGTCGCTCTCGCCATCCAGCGTGTCCCCCATCGTGAACGACCCCGCCGCAATCAGCGCCATGCCGTCGGAGGTGGTGGATTGTAGCTGGAGAACGTAAAAGCGTTGCGGGGCGCCGGGAGTGAAGGTGTTGGTGACGGTGAGGGTGAAATTCCCGCTCGCGCCCAGAACATTGGTGGCAACGGACGCCCACTGGCTCAACGGCAGGGGAAGGTTCGTGCTGGTCAGAACATAATACGTCCCGCCGGACTGCCCATTGCTACCGGTGAGCACCAAATTTGCGCCGGAAATGCTGGTTGCCACAATGGCGGGCTGTTGCGCCAAGGCCGCCACACAGCCACAAAACGTCAAGACTATAAATCCAATTTTAAGGCCCAGTTTTTTCGTGATTTCCATAAAGAGGAGTTTGCGGCTTGGAAGCAAGGGAAAAAGCGGGGGATCATGCGCGGGGCGGGCGCTTGGGACGGCGGGGACGGCGGAAGAGTTCGAGTTGGGGGTCTTTGAAGAGGTCGTAGTTCTTCAACACGCGGATGACTTGCAGCAGGTCGGATTTGTCGTAGTTGCGGTTGATCTCGGTGCGCGCGATCAGGTCCACCAGCATGGTGCGAAAAGGAATGACGGCGTCCACGCCCTTGGCGCGCAAGATGGCAATGCTCTGCTCGCGCGAGGCGGCCGTCTGCGGCAGGGAGGGGACGATCAATATCTTCAAGGGGGCGAGATCGGGGCTGAAAGCGCGGGCAGCTTGCTGAAAAACCGCCGGCTCGACAAAGCGAAACATCTCGGGCGAGTTTTCCAGCAGGGCCGGTCCGAAGGATTCGGTGTGCCAGCCGCGCACCACGACAATGGCGCGGTCAATGGAGGGCAGGTTTGCGGAATCCAGAATGAAGGGCGCGGGCGCGCCGGTTTTGAGCGGTTGCGGATTCCAGACGAAGAAATCAATGCCGTCCACTTCCTGTTTCCCGCGGGCCTCATATTTGCGGTCCTGGCGCACAAGGAATCCGTGCGTCTCGAAGAATTCGCGGACGATGGCTTCACTGATGGCGGACATGATTGTATGATGGGTTAACCGGCTGCCGCGCGCGCCGGCGGTGTCAATACCCGTTCCAGGAGAGCCGGGGAAACTTTGTGTCCGGGTTGCGCCCGGCCAATGCGGCGCGCCAGGACGAATTGGGTTTCTCCGGCGATGACTTTCTTGTCCAGTTGCATGGCGGCGAAGAGCCTGGACCGGGCCGCCCCGGGGAGGCTGACGGCGACCGGAAGGCCGGCGCGCAGGAAAAGTTTTTCGATGCGCGCCACCTGGGCGGGGGGCAGGCCGGTGATCGCGGCCGACAATTTGGCGGCGGCCACCTGGCCGATGGAGATGGCTTCGCCGTGGAGGTATTTGCCGTAGCCGGCGATGTTTTCGATGGCGTGACCGATGGTGTGGCCAAAATTCAGGATGGCGCGCAGGCCGGTATCTGTTTCATCCTGGCGGACGACGTCGGCCTTGATCTGGCAACAGCGTGCCACCACATCGGCCAGCGCCGCAGGGTCGCGTCGCAAGAGGCGGGGCAGGTCGCGTTCGAGGCGGGCAAAGAGGCGGGCGTCGTAAATGATCCCGTATTTGATGACCTCGGCCAGCCCGGCGCGGGATTGGCGGAGCGGGAGGGAGCGGAGCGTGCGCAAATCGCAGAGGACCAGGCGGGGTTGATAAAAGGCGCCCACGAGGTTCTTGCCGGCTTTGAGGTTGACGCCGACTTTGCCGCCGACCGAGCTGTCCACCTGGGCGAGCAAGGTGGTGGGAACCTGGAGGAATGGAATGCCGCGCAAATAAACCGCCGCCACAAAGCCGGCCAGGTCGCCCACGACGCCGCCGCCCAAGGCGACGATGAAGGATTTTCGTTCGAGGCGGTGATGGGCGAGGAGGTCGCAGCAGGTCTGGACCATTTTCAGGCTCTTGGTCGTTTCGCCGGGCGGGACGGTGATCAACAGCGGCTCAAACCCGGCGGCGCGCAGGGAGGCCAGCGCGCGTTTGGCGTAGAGGCGGGCGACAGAAAGGTCGGAGATCACGGCGCAACGGCGGCCCAATTCCAATTCGGCGGCCAAGCGACCGAGCGCGGAAAGGAGGCCCGGCCCCACGAGAATGGGATAACTCCGCTTGCCCAAGGCAACGGTCACGGTGCGCATGAGGGAAGCATAAGCGGACCGCGGCGAGGCGCGAGCGCAAAGTTGCGCGGTGGCGGGGGCGCCGTTTCAGCTCTGAGGAATAGTTTTTCTTCGCACTTCCGGCCCTGAGGGGGAACAGGCCGATCCGCAGCCAAAACAGCCTTTTCCCCGGGTCGCCCGGCGGCCCTCCAAAAAATATTTCTTCGCAA
>Ga0181536_10001953_pt1 | contig 23892 bp, 32 predicted proteins | sample PEATcosm2014_Bin_41_FD_121105 | JGI IMG/M metagenome (GOLD analysis project Ga0181536, IMG submission 121105) | Peatland microbial communities from MTU Mesocosm Facility, Houghton, MI, USA - PEATcosm2014_Bin17_60_metaG | ecosystem: Environmental > Terrestrial > Soil > Wetlands > Peat | place...
CCGAGACGCAGGCGCCAGGATTCTTCACCGCCTACGATGGCATGGCCGGGGCGAGTCCTGACGCGCTGATCGATCCAAACATCGATGTGGAGATCAAATGCCGGGAGCTCGGCACGCAGGTAGGCTGGGCGCTGATGAGCGACGATTCCGAGCGGCAAGAGCACAGCATTCAGTGCCAGGGGCGCTTGATGATCGAGGAGCGCGAGTGGTCACACCTGTGGAATTACAACGACAGGCTCATCATCCCAGTGATTAAATTCCCGAGGGACGAGGCCAAGATCAAGGCCATAGACGCGGCTCTTCGTCAGTTCATCGATGAACTTCTCGCGGCGCGCGAACGGTTGGCTCGCGAATATGGTCCCTTTACTCGGATCGAGCCCGATGCTCCCAATACGGAAGGGTTTCTCACGGAAGAGGACGCCGAGGAGATCATCGTCGGCCTGAAGGAGGACGGCAAGTTGTGATCCATCAATTTGAAGTCTCGGACGGCAACCCGCGCTTGCGGCTGACGGCGGAAACGCCTCTGGAGGCGTTCATGCTGCTGGAAATTGGACAGCAGAGCGAGAAGGGCGCGACCGTTAAATTTTCAAGATGCCGCAAAGAAGATCCTTCTATCTGTGGGCGCATCGGAGGTCCGCAGGAATTCGTTCTGGAGGTCAAATGATCCCCGCCACCCTGAACTTTCTCGCCTCGGCCGCGTTCTACCTGGGCGCGGCGTGGCTCGTGCGGTGGCATTGGAGTGGGCCCATCGCCTATCTGATCTTGCGTTCCAAACGCAATGAGTTAACGTTGCCGCTGGCAAAAGAGGGGACTAGCTACACGGTGACGAATCTATCGGAACAACCACTCGTTCTTCGAGGAACGCGAACACAGCCTCTTACTGGATGGTCTGATGTGGAATTGAAAAAGGGCGATACGTACACTTTTGAAGTGAAAGGAAAGCACTGGGTAGTGAAGCCATGATTGAATGCATGAAAGTAGATCACCGGGGCCGAGCATTCTGGTGGGGCAGTGTAGATCCCAACACTCAAGAGGGGTACTGGGCGGCTAACGAACGCTGGGTGGGCGATCATGAGGGCGCCGATTAATGAGGCGCGTGGCGCGAGTCGATTCCAATCATGCGGAGATCGTGAAGGCGCTGCGGCAATATGGGTGCAGCGTGCAGAGCTTAGCGGCGGTGGGCCAAGGATGCCCTGACTTAGCGGTCGGACGCCGATTGTGCAATCTCCTTCTGGAAGTGAAGGACGGTAGCAAGCCGCCATCTTCGACGCGCCTAACAACCGAGGAGATCAATTGGCACGCCTCTTGGCGAGGTCGGGTCGTGACCGTATACACCGTCGAAGAGGCCTTAGAGTACGTTAGGAGGAACGTATGAGCATCGACGTAACCACCCCGCCCGGCGCGCGCTTCCCGCCGCGTTCGCCGGCCGAGCGCAAGATCATCCGAGCCGAGTATGAGCGATACTGGGCCAAGCAGAGCGACCTGATCCGCGCGATGGACGGTCCGAAGAAGATGAACTTCGTTGACCCGGATGCCGCCGCCGCGATGGAGAACGAGCGCCAACGTGCGGCCGCTGCGGCGCGGCGCGGGAAGAAGCGCGCGAGAAAGGCCAAGCGCCATGAATAGGCCATGGATGCCGTTTGCGCGAGGCGAGTCGTGACCCGCGCAGAACGCTACAGAGTGGCTCAGGAGGGCATCAGGGCAGCGGCGACCCGCCAAGGTATCGACCCCGCCACGGGCCTCCCAATCGACGCCAGAACGTCAAAGCAACGGCGCCTAGACCAGCACGCTGCAATGATGCGAGCCGCACGGCTGTTTTCCGGGGACAAGAACTTACCGAAGTCACTTGAAAACGGACACGGAAAGCGGTAAGGTGGGCGTATTTGCCGCTTGATTCGCGGATGGGGAATGCTATAGAATGGTGGTGTCCCTACGAGGACGCGTCTGGATTGGCCTCCGACGCATTTCTGAGTGGCGAGGGTCGGAACCTTTGACCCGGCCCCGCTTCTCTGTCGAAGGAGAATTAATGCGAGAGCTTCGGGGATAATGAAGAATCGAAAAGAGGCCCTTCAGTGAAAAGGGGTACCCCAAGGCACCCTAAAACTTATGCTCTTGCCGAGGCGCTCGGCGTGCGTGTGGCTGAGGCCGCTGGCCTTTTAGAAATGCTTTGGCACCAGGCGGCGCAGCTTACCCCGCGCGGCGACATAGGCAGCCTTCCAGATGGCGCGATAGCACAAGGCTGCACGTGGCATAAAAAGCCATCCGCTTTATTGGACGCTCTGAGAACCACGGGTTGGATCGACTCCGACGAACAGCACCGCATCGTGATTCACGACTGGCCTGACCACTGTGACGAATATGTCAAGAAAGTGCTCAGACGTGGGTTAAAGGATTTCCTGCCAGTGTACGGAAAAAGTCTGTACGATGAGCAGACATTGTCTGGACAAATGCCGGACAAAGTCCGGCCCTCACGCGTGGCACGGCAGGGCACTGTATTGGAAGAACTAGAATCTTCTAAAACAGAAAAAACCTCTACGCGCGACGTCGACGAGCCTAGGGGAGCACGCATGCGCGTTGAATTCGATGATCAGTGGCAAGAACTACAGAGAGCTTACGAGAAGACCGGGAAGCCGCTCATCGCAGAAGATTGGGCGAAGGCGCATTTCCTGTGGCGCGTGATGGACCACTTTCAGAAAAACGCGGCTCTTTCGGGCGTTGGGGAACGCGTTGCGGCGGGCCAGTGGGATGATGCCAACTTTATCCCTCTGCCCGAGAAGTACCTACGCTCGGAATACAAGCGCGCTGTAATTCCGCGTACGAATGGAAATCGGAACATGAGCCGTGAGGAGCTGATAACAAAAGCACTTAAGGAGGCATGATGGAAAAAGAATTGGAACAGCACATCAAAACCGAACTGCTTCGAATCAAGCACTGGCTGGGATTCCCGACCGAGCGTACCGCGATGCGTGATTACGTTTCAGCCCTTGGGGTCTGCCCGTCTCCGCAATCCATAACGAGGTTGATGGACGAGGTCGTGCAGATCGAATGGGCCCACTTCCCGAGCGCGGCTGTGTTACGCCAGATGGCATATGTCGAGAAGGAAAAGGTCATCCAAAAGCGAGCAAACTGTCCGATTTGCGAAGGCGTGGGCTATGTCACCATCTGGCAACTCGTTACCTTTATTGGCGAGAACTCGCTTGCCTTCAGGAGGATAGAGGATATCCCAGACATACCCAACGAAGAGCAAGCCTATGCCTTCCAGCGTAAGATGCTCGCCACTCCATGCACCGAAAACCAGATCGTACGCAGCGCGGCGCGGAAGTGCCAGTGCCATAAGGCAGCCCATGGATGAACTCACTGCATTTATCTAAGCGCTATGGCCACGAATTCCCCCATCGAATGGACAGACGCAACATGGAACCCCGTAACCGGATGTTCCAAGATCAGCCCTGGCTGTAAGCATTGCTACGCCGAAAAGATGGCGAACCGGCTGAAGGTCATGGGCCAAGCGAACTACCGCAATGGTTTTGAGCTGACGCTCCAGCCGCAAATGTTGGACCTGCCGCTGCACTGGAAAACGCCGAAGCGGATCTTCGTGAATTCCATGAGCGATCTCTTCCATGTGGACGTGCCGGTCGCCTACATCAAGCAGGTTTTTGAAGTGATGAGGCAGGCGCACTGGCACCAGTTTCAAGTTTTGACGAAGCGTGCGGAACGAATCAAAGAGCTGAGCCCGAGACTTTTCTGGGCTCAGAACGTTTGGATGGGCGTGAGCGTCGAAAACGAAAAGTACGCCTACCGCATCGACCACCTGCGGAAGACCGGGGCACGCGTGAAATTTCTGTCCATCGAACCGTTGATCGGGCCAGTTGGCAAGTTGAACCTGGGCGGAATCGATTGGGTGATCGTTGGCGGTGAGTCGGGGCCTGGCGCGCGGCCTATGGACCCTGAATGGGTGACTGGAATTCGTGATCAGTGCCTAAAGGCTGGCGTATCCTTCTTCTTCAAGCAATGGGGCGGTGTCCAGAAAAAGAGGGCGGGCCGCTCTCTGGAAGGCCGCACGTGGGACGAGATGCCGGCCGAGGCTGAATTAGTAACCTTGAAGAATCAAACGAGAATTGCCGAAAGCTCGGAATCGGAGGGACAAAGTGACGAACGTTAGACCACCATTCTGGCGAATCAGTCCACGGCGTATCAGGCGACCCTTTCGACCTCCCTCGCGATCCGATGCGCCGTAGAGCGCGCTACGCGCAATTGTGCGGAAATCCGGTCAAGGGTACAGCCTTCGGCCGCCATTTCGCGGATGCGTTGTGCGGTTTCGGGCGGTACGGAACGTTTTCGACCTCCGCGGCGCCCAGCAGCTCGCGCGGTATCAAGTCCAGCCTTGACGCGCTCGGAAATACGGACGCGCTCCTGCTTGGCGATCGCCGCCAGAATCGCAAGCACGGCCTCCCGGAAGACTCCGCACGAGTCTAAGTACTGCTCGGTAAACGACTTCCAACAAACACCGCAATCGTCCAAGCGCTTCAAGTGCTGCAAAGTCGCGAGCACGCCTTCGCGCGAGAGCCTGTCTAAACTCCAGAAAACAAGCATCTGAAATTTGTGTTGTGCGGCGTCGGCCATCATGCGCTCGAAGGCCGGCCGCCGCGCTTTTCCCGATCCGCTCACCTGGTCGGCGTACTCCTCGACAATCTCGTGGCCCTGTTGTGCGGCCCAGGAGCGCAGTTGTGCGGACTGGTTTTCGGTGCTTTGGCCCTTGTCGGTTGTGCTGATTCTTACGTACAATGCTATTTTCACTCGACATCCCATCCGATGAGCGCTTTGCGGATCGCGTAGCGCCGATACCAGCGGCAGTATTTCCAGAGCAGAAAACGGAGCATGTTTCACCTCGGGCGTGGCCGGCCTGGGCCGACCCTACCCGCGGCGCACTCCCGCAGGAGTGAGGACGCGCCGCTAACCGGGTGGCTCCTCGAAATCATGTACGATCTGCTTGCCCATTCGCGCTAGTGTCAAATCCGCGATGTAGAGCGTTACGCGGATCGCCTCATCGAGTTTTTCGGAGGTCGTGAGTGAAGCCGGACAAGCCATGTCGCGGAGTACGGCGGGCAAGATGCAACCCACGAGGTAGGTACGGCTACCGAATCCGCTCATAGATCCTCCGTGGTCTTAGAAGTACGTCCGCGCCGCTCACTCATGCGTACCAACTTTCATACTTCGGCCGACCATCCCAAAGCGTCCCGCATCCGTGCTCAAAATGCACGCTCCTGCCTTCAGCTTTGCGCTTAACGGGCTCGATCGGCACTGTCTTGAGCGAAACGGTACGATTGCCGATACCCGGCTCCCAATCGCCATATTCCCGCACTTCGCGCGTGAGAATCTGACGAATGGGCGTTTCAGGCTGCGTATATCCGCTCATGGGCGCGTGACCTTCGGACGGCACCGACTCGCACGCGATAGGCTGAGTCCACACGTAATTGGCGGTGGTTTTCACGATCACGTAGAAGTCAATGTTTGTCTGATCATAACCCCATGAATTGTAAATGATATCGCCGACATTCAAGCCGTGCGGTTGCACGCGCTCCGCCCTGCGTTCGCTCATGCGCTCGGCGTGGCCTTCCAGGTTGCGGAAGAACTCCGCTACTCGCGCGTCCCGCGCCTCAGCTGTCCGGTAGCTCTCATAAAACGCTGACTTTCTAGCCGTGCCGATGTAGGCGAGCACGTTATACGAAAGTCCGCGCACCGTAGTCTTTTCTTCGGTGTAGCAAACGCCCAGCACGTGCTCGATCTTGCGGGAATCTTTCGGAATCCAACGCAATGATATGCGCTGCTCCGCTTTGTTGGTGGTCGCTGTAGTCATAACTGACCCCTCCTCAAGGGTCCCGGGGTTAACCACCCCACACCGGCCGCGCGTGAGCGTAGCCGATGTGCGAAGGTCAAAGCGGCGATCCGTCTGGATCGTCAATCGGTGTTCCGAAGGGAATTTCACGCAGTTTCATTGCGGGTCCATCCCTTGAGCCAAAGCTAATTGCTTCGCGGCGGTCCAGTCAGTGGTATAGAATCCGTGCTGTTCGCCGTGCATCCCCAGCGCAAACCAGGATTTGCTTATCTTATGTTGCCTGACCGTACCTATCTGTTCGCCGTCCGCATACACCGCGCGGACTCCAACCGGCTCGCCATTAGAACCGCTGAGGGTAAGATGGACTTTCATAAATTCTCCGCCGTTGCCATAGCCCGCGCATATGATAGCCCATCGGCCGCGGGAGTCGCGCCCATGCAACGAAGTGCTGTTTTAACATCCTCCGGCATGATGCTGATTAGCAAGTGTGTTGCCGGCGCGCCGCATTGTGCCGTCATTTTGAGCCTCCATCCCGCGCCGGATCGTTGCGCCAATCTGCCCAGTCGCTTTCCACCTTGCGGAGCGCTTGGCGAGCATCGCTACAGGCCGTCGAATGTTGAGTATCGCGGGCCATCCCGTCTTTCAGCGGGCAAATACAATATCCCTTGTCTACGTGATTCATGTACTTCAGTGCTGCATACAGTTCCTTCGCAGCGGCCATGATTTTGGCATCATCCCAATTGGAGATTCGGGCGGCTACTGTCACAATCTGATCGCCCTTGCCTTCCTCGCGAAAGGTCGTGTAAACACATGCCTTCTTTGAATGTTGGACCTTCCCGTAGCTATCTGCGGCGTGCCCCCATTCGCCATGACTGGTTTCCAGTAACTTGTTTTTGCTCACTTGCTGTGGCTCCTTACCTTCGTCCGGGAAAAGCTCGAACAGTTTGAATGTGCTGATAGTGGAGCGGGACACTTAGGCCACCTCCCCGTAGGGGATGGCCACGAACCAGAGGCCGGTCAGCGACACACGACCGTTAAACAGCTTGGCCTTTTCGCGGGCCACATGCTGCGAGACATACCCGAAGGATGCGTCACGGTTCGGCGCTACCCATCCCCCGCCAGCCTTGCCGGTATAGAAGAACGCCTTGCCTTCGGAGCTCCGCCCACGCAGTACGTAGGTGGTCTTGGGAATCGCCGCGTTATAGCGGTCGATTTGCTCTTGGACAGTTCCCAATCCAGCGGCCTTGGCTTCTGTCGTCGTCAGGTACATTTTGTTGTTTTCCATGTCCTTCAGGTCTCCTCAAACCCTGATGTATCGTAGCATCCCATTCTACGCGTGTCAATCCCTCTGTCCCACAAACCTGCATGTATTCGGATTTGTAATACCACTCCGCACTCGTATAAGCGGAACCGCGCGATTGACGCGAGCCGCACGAGAGCGTAGCGTACAGGGAGGGGGCGAATCTCGCCAACTGTAGTTTCCATCGTCGTGTTAACTACAGTTAACTCCCACGTGCCAGCCGTAGCAGGGAGACGGCCAAAGCTTTCGGCCTCTATGTGCTCATTCCGCACGTGCGCGCTGCGCTACGTCGATGCGCTGCGACCAGGCCGACATCCCACTAACCCCGTGTAGGCGTCTCGCATCCCGCAAACATCTGTTTTCGGGATACCGCAAGCCGTTGATTGCACTGCGGTACACCAGGTGATCGCGCGGCCGGCAGAGCCGCAAGCCGATCATTGTCTAGGGGCTTTAACGCCAGGCTGTCGGCTTGACTCTGGACTTCTGCATTTCGATTTCAAAAAAAAGAAACGTAGAATAGGAGAAAACGGATGGTGAAGGTTTTAGAAATTGCGGGAGGAATCAGCCTGCGGCGCAAGGAGTGAGAGATTTGGCCCTGCATCTGGGCGTGAACAGGAAATCATTCGCAGGATGGGCCAAGGCATCCCGGCTTTCGGCGCGGGGCCATCGTGCGGTTTGAGTGGACATCCTGTTTCCGCTGCGGTCTAGGCCGCAGTCTCCCCAGGGTAGCCGCGCCTTCAGACGATTTCTGGTTTCCTTTTCGTCATGACCGGTTGGACCTCTCGGCTTCCGGTTCTGCGCCCGCACGCTCCCGGCTGGCCGGCAATCCGGTCGCTGGGTATGGCGTTGATAGTTGAAGCGTTTCAAGTGTTTTTGCCACATCTGCCGGATCGACGCTTCCCGATTGTTGATTGACGATGTCGGCGATGATCCCCATCCCGCACACCGCACGTATCGCACAGTCACTAGCGAGACCATGCTTCGCCCCGTTTTCCCACCTAGACAACGCGTTTTTCGTTACCGCAAGATTCTTCGCTAGATTCGTAGCCGTCAACCCGGCCACGGTGCGCAAGAACCGAATCTCATCACCGGACAACAAACGCGGCTTGCAGAGAACCGCAAGCGACACGGTTCGATGTAACCCGTCCATATTGGGGATTTCCACCTGCTCTGCTCCACAGCGAGCACATCGATAAACGAGAACGTCAACCAGCACAACATTTTTCAAGCCACACTGAGTGTAGGTGTAGTTCTCTCGTTTCCCCTTTGCGCCGCCCCTGCAATCGGTACAGGTGCGCAGGGGTACATCCATTACCATCCGAGCCTGTTCCCTATTATTAAGTTTCATAATTTGCCGCATTCATCGCACACTCCGCGTTACTCCTGCCATGCAGGCAGGCATTACGGATCGCGTTTGGGATATCGCGGAACTACTTGGATGAGATCAACCGCTCGCACTTGTAGTCCAGCACATCCCCGCTATTGGTCAGTAAACACTCCCCCACGAAGGAGCCATCATTATGAACCACCCCAGTACCAGACGATGCGAATCGACCACTCTGCTCATTGTCATCGGAATCTACGATAGGAGTACTTGGCCTGGAGCTAGCGGCAGTCCTATCTATCTTCCCAGCGGACGTGTTGTCGGCATGGTCTTGGCGCGTGGCACTGGCGACGGAAGCGGTTTGACCTATGGCAGAACGGCTCGCTTCATTTCCACCTTCTTGCCCGAAGCCAAACAGGCCGCCCATTAGAAAGATCGGGATGAGGATTTTTGATAGATCAACGCAGATTTGGGACACTACCCACCAGCGCGCACTGAGCGCTGCCGCGATGGCCGCGAAGAACCCCCGGCGGGTGGCGGTCATATTTCCCCTCGCAGGATCATGGCCTTTGCCGTTTCGCCGTATGTCGGGCCAGTGGGTTTGTAGTTTGGATCATCGATCCGCTTCTGGAGAATGTCGAGTATTGGTTCGTATTTTGGCATCTGTCACAGTCTGATGGCGGGCCGGGACTGTGAAACCGTCCCGCCGTCTCAGATTTACTACTACGGGGGAGCGACCCCTCGCAAAAGAATCTTCGCCGAAAACTCCGCGCTTGTAAAGAACTTTTTTCTCCCCCATACTGAACTCGAAGAGAAAAACACCGTGAATACGCCACTCGAAAATGCGATTTCGATCGCCGCCGCCTACGCCGCTGTCTCCGCCGCCGCCGGAGCCGCCGACCAGGCCGCATTGAATACCGCGCTCCAGCAATTAAGCGCCGCCGCGCTCGCCGCCCAGGTGCCGGTCCCAAACTCCCCGGCTCCAGCGCCCGCTACTGCGAGCACGGACACCGCGCCCACTATCGCTCCCACCACCTGAAAATAATCGTTGCGTAGTGTTCTACGTTTATGCTAAGCTCTAGGGCATGGACGCTAAAACACTGCTCAAGGAAATGGCCGATCTCGACGCGCGTAAAGCCGAAGCCGTTAAGGGATTGCTTTCGGAGCGAGCCGATCTCGAAAAGTCTACCACCCTCCGCCTGAAGGCCATCGCCACGGAGCTTCAAGCACTCGGTTGGAGGCGCACCCGCAAGTCTCCGGCTAAGAAAGAAAAGGCCGCTGCGTGAGCGAAGAGAATCCGATCCTCGGACATCTGCTGATCGTGTTAAATCCGGCGATGATAACGCAAGAGCAGGTGAGGTCCCTAGGAGAAGCACTGCATGAGATGGGATATGTTTCTCTGTGCGTCCGTGGGCTGGACCCTTTAAGCGCGGACATCCGCGTGTGGAATCTGGCGGCCGCCAACGGAGGAGAGATCCCGCCTGAGGTTCTCTCGAAACTGAAGGAGTCGGCATGAGTATTCTCGATCAGGGGCCGCTCAGCCTCGCTTCTCTGTATCTCGACCCCGGAAAACACCCTTTCACTGTTACGGTGGAGGGAAAGTTCGACAGCCGGTGGTCGAATTATAGGGCGGCGGAAGACGCGGCTGTGTTCCGTCAGGGGTTTGTGATTACCCCCGAACACGAGATCGAGATGCTGCGCCGTTCGGACATCAACCGCCACGGACCCAACCGGAGCCTATGAACCGACTAGGCCAGCTTCCCGGCGCGATCCCGAAGCCCGTCAAGCACGCGGCCAACCGCACGGGGAATCTCGCGAACCCGCGCTTCCCGAACGTCAACATCACCCAGACCGCCAAGCAGCTCGGGATGTCCAAAAGCTACCTGTCGAAGGTTTTGCGCGGAACCTGTCGGCCTGGACTCGAAGCCGCGCTCCGCATCAGCCGCAGCCTGGGAGTGCCGGTCGAGGAACTTAACTCCTATAAACCGATAGAAACAGTAGAGAAGGATTTGGATTTATGCCCGAGCAAAAAGAAACGAACACCTGGGAATCGCTCGAAGAAACGCCCATCGGCACGGTAATCCGAGGGCTCGTTCCCGACGACAACCCGATGCACATTATGGTGAGCAAATTTCTACAACGAACGACGAATGGTCACTGGCTCTACGAGATAGAGATAGTTCCTCGGGCACAAGTCGCCGCACAACTGGATGCACATGAAGCACCGACAGACTCGGATTAGCCGCTCCGCTCTCGATCAGGCGACCATCGAGCAGATCCAGCACGCTCGCGGCATGAACGTTCCGGTGAACGGGATCGTGTCTGCCGCGCTGTTCACCGAGAAGATCAATCGCTCTCTGTTCGGCGAGCGGAAGCCGGGCTCGGAGCTGAACGCCGTCCTCCAGGACCTCATCGCGAAGGCCCGCGAAGAGCGCGCGCTTGAAGATATGCGCGAGCGGGAGCGTGTCCGCTCCGAGAAGGAATCCCAGCAGCGCGTGATATTGACGGGAGGCCGGAATTGACCGACAACGAGATGCTCTACACACTGGAATCGTCGGTGCTCGCGCGCAAGTACGGCTACCTGACGAAAGCGTTCGCCGACGCCTTCGAAGTCACCGTATCGCGTCCAGATCAGGCGAGCGCTTGGCACACCTACGCGAACGCGCTTGAAGAGTTCGGACGCTGGGAAGAGGCACTGGAGGCTCGCGAGAAAGCGCTCAAGCTGTTGATTGCCAGTAGTAAGTCTGAGGAATTCAACGCGGCCGCCCAGAACTTCTCCCTAGCGCTCGGTTACAGCCGTATGCGCCTGGGAAATTTCGAGGGCGGACTGCCGCTGTTCGAGATTGGGCGCCAAGGCGTTTCGTGGGATCTCCTGCCGGGAACAAAGCGTTGGCGCGGAGATCCGGGAAAGGTTATCGTGAAATGCGAGGGCGGGTACGGAGACGTTTTCCTGTTTAGCCGATGGCTTCCGAAGGTGCGCGAGGCTCTCGGAAACGGATCGAACATTCTTGGACTCGTGGTTTTCAAGCCATTGGTTGACTTCTGGAACTGGACCAATTTCGGCGTAGATGTGGTCTATGGAATCGGCGATCCGGTCGATCTCTCGCTCTACGACTATTCGATTTCCATGATGAGCCTATGCGCAGTCTTCGGAATTAAGCTCGCGGATATTCCGCCGCCGTTTTCACCGCTGATCCGAACGACCCAACTGACCAAAACCGGGAATCGAGTCGGGTTTTGCTGGCGCGCCGAGGAAAACGGAGCGATCCGCCCCGTCCGTTCGCTCGACGACGATTCCGCGCAGTTGATCGCTGATTCGCTGGTGAAAGCCGGGAAAGAAGTCTATTCTCTTTGTCCCGAGGGAAAGGACCTCTACAATCACCGCCCGTTCAATACCCCCAAGGGCGTCATCGTTCGTGGTCTCCCGGATTGGCGCGGGACGGCCGATCTGATCGCGTCCATGGACTACGTGGTGACCGTAGACACCGCGATTTGTCATCTTGCCGGACTGCTCAGAGTTCCCTCGCTCGTGGTGCTGCCGGTCAATTCAGACTGGAAATTTCAGACCCGCACACTCGATCAGCCATGGTACGGCCCGCAGATGAAGCTTTTCCGCAATCAGGACCCGAAAGGCTGGGAAGCAAAGCGGATTGCGGAAACCACGATGGAGGGATTTCAAATTAGGACACTACCCTCCCGTGCCATCTAACACCGAGCTGGACGCGCTGTTGTCCCGCGTGCGGGAAATGCAATCCGACCCAGCCTACCCAGATCGTAACGCGGTCGCCTACGATTGCTACCGCATGTTTGAGGATCTCGCTACGCGTTACAAAGAAGAGTTTGCCATGCGCGACCGCTACAAACGGCAGTCCAGTAGCTGGCGCGATAAAGCCCTTGAATTGGCGGATGCGACGCAATGGAGGCCAATCGAAAGCGCCCCGCGCGACGGTGCGATGATTCTGATTGCCCACAACCACTGGGGCACGGTCAACGTTACACTGGCCGGATGGGGAAGAGTGAATTACGGCTGTGGGCAGTTCGAGGATGGTTGGCGATCCTATTCTGGCTTCCTGACCGGGGCTAAGTGGTGGTGTCCGATTCCCTCGGTCGAGGGACTCGCGGGGAAAAAGGCGGACAATGGTGCCGTTTGCTCTCATGCGATAGGCCAGACGACTTGCGGATACACAGAGCGCAATCATTGCAGGGCGGATGGATCGCCAATGGATCACCCGTTCACTCCGGAGTCATGTATATAATTCCCATTATTTTCTCGGCACTCCGTTCGGATTAGCCACGTGTCCATAGACTACGCCGCTCGGGTCGAAGAACTCCTCGAATTCGTCGGCCTGGAATACAAAATCTTCGACCGCCAGGCTATCGAAATCCTGCTCGCCGCGCAACTTCCCATCGCCGGTCTTCCTCACCCATGGATGATTCTCGAAACCGGCTGGTACTCGCTCGACACGGGTTCGGCGTGGTTTACTTTCGGTAACACGGTGGATTGCCCCGCACTCCCGCGCCTGCGCATCGATCGGCCGCGTACTTCGATCCGCAAGATCAACCGCTGGGAGGAACCGCCGCTGCTTGAACGTCCTCCCATGTTCTTCATCGAGCCGCACGGAGCCATACCGCCCAAGCCTCACCGCCGGTTCACGAATTACCGGGCCTTCGTCAATCCCATGATCCGCCTGCGCGTCCCGCTGCCCAAAACCGCCGCGAACCTCGTGCTCGACCCTTCGCGAGAGATCCACCGCATCCAGCGTTACGGATACCTGACGAAGCTCGCGATTGACTGCCGCTTCCGCGATCCGGTTCCGTCCTGTACGCCTCCCCGGAATTTCCTCTACTGGGCCGAGCTTGCCTCGAAACTCCGCTACGACGAAGCCTGGGACCATCGTTTCACGCCGACGCCTGCGGTTCCGTGGGAGGAACTCATCAATCAGACCGCACAGGCCGTGCTGCGCCGCGCGTACCTGTTCAACCGCCCCGTGGAAGACGCCGACTGGAAAGTAGCCGCGCGCCTCATGGCCGACAACATCCCGCTGTGGACGTGGCGCATGATTTTGGAGATCGGAAACTCGGAGGGCGGCTACATCACGGCCGTCCGAGCGCGCAAAACCGCCGGACTCCGTCCGCGCGATTTTCAGAAGTTCATGCTGCACAGCCCGGAAAAATATTTGGAGTACGACTTCAAGCGGCAGATCTGGACCGTCCTGCACCCGGATTTCATCACGCTCGCCAGGGGCGAAGCATTTGGCCCGCAGCAAGAGGAAACCGTGTAAACTGATTTCGGATGCCCAACTTTCTCCGCAAATCGCTCAAGTATGCGGTTCGCGGGGTGGGTCTCGCCTCCCCGCCTGATTTGCTCGCCGAGGGGCTTTTCCCTATCCTGAACAACGTTCGCGTGATATCCGCCGGAACGGTCACCTCGCGCGATCCGCTCGAAGAAATCATCCCCCCGGCTGCGGCGAGTCCCGTCCTAACCATCCGGCGTTTGAACGATCCGACCAACGATACGTTCGCGCGCATTGCTACGGACGCCGCTGGGAACCTCATGGCGAATGGCGTGATCGAGGACACCGGCTACAGCGGGAATCCGACGCAGATGGCGCCTTTCCGCCCACTCCAAACGCCGCGTCCGTGGATGTACGTCGCGGATTCCGCGAAGATGCGCAAGATCCGCTCGGACGGGGTGAACTACCTCACGGGGATCGTCCCGCCGAACATAGAACCGCAGATCGCCCGCGGCGTCCCCGCCTACGTCGATATCGCAGATTTTCAAGGAACCGCCCCTATTGCGTCCTGGGTCGCAGCGGGCACGGCTGGATCTCACACGAGTACTACGCGCTTCAGCACGACCATCTCGAAAATACTCTACGATTCGGGTTCTACCGGATGGTGCTCAATGATCCTCACCGCCATGGACCCCGCCACGCCGGGTCAGACCGGCGGCGTGCAGCCAGGAGCGTTTCTTAATCTCAACAGCGCGGAGCAGGCCATCATCCGCGACGTGTTCCCGGCCATCAACACTACGACCATCGCGGGAATCACCTACGACACTGGGACGACCGGCCTTTGTTCGGTGGTGCTCGCCGCTCCTGTCGATACGACTCTCGGACTTATCCGCGATGCACTCGTGGAACTCAACACGGAACTCGTGCGCGTGTTGTCGGTCTCGATCGGAGAAAACGGCATACCGTCGTTCCGCTGCTCGACCACGGGAGCGCACTCCGCCGGAGAGACCGTCACCGGATTCGCGAGCTTGCGAATTTATACGGCCGGAACCTACGCGGCCACGAATACCGTCACCGGAGTCGCAATAAACTCGAATTTCTCGACAGGTTACGGGACGCTGACCTTCACGGGCGCGTACAACTTGACGAGCGCCGCCAGCCGTCCAATTGGGCCGGACGACTATATTCACATTTCGCTCTACCTCACGGCTCCCTGGACGCTGACGGAACTCGACGTGGTCATCGATATCTCGGCGAGCGCAGGTGCGTTCACGGATTATTTCTACTACCCAGTCACTCCCAACTACCTGCAATCGAACGCGAGCAATTCCTTGGGTTATCTGCCCACGCTTCAAACCGCCGTGCAGAATACGATCATCCAGGAAGCGGCGGGTTCGGCCGCCCCAGGACAATCCACTCTCGGCGCAAACCAATGGGTAGAGCTGTTCATCAACGTGAGCGACCTTATTCGCGTGGGAAGCGATCAGACCCGCACGCTCGCCAACGTGGGGGCGCTACGGGTCCAAATGACCACGACCGGATATTGCGATCTCGCGGTGTCGTCCTGGTGGATCGGAGGGACCTATGGACTTGACAGCGGCGTGACCGGAAGCCCGTTTCAGGCCACGTACCGCTGGCGCGCGAATAGCATAGGAAGCCGCTCTAACCCAGCTCCGGCGTCGCGTTCGGGCCTCTATTTGAGGCGCGAGGAACTGATCGTGAGCGGCATCGCGTCCAGCTCCGACCCTCAGGTGGACACCGCAGACCTTTTCGTTTTCGGCGGACAGACAAACGATTGGCGGCTGGTATCGTCGAATCCCAGTTCCCAGAGCACCGTGAGCGTCGATATCACGAACGCCGCGCTCGCCGTGTCCGAACTCCTCCAGTTCGACAACTTCGTTCCCTATCCCACGAGCGATCTGCCGCGTGCTGGAATCTGTACCGTCAACGGCACTACCGTCACATGGATTGCGGGAGATCAGTTCAATTTGCAGTGGACTCCCGGCAGCGCCATCGTCATCAATGGGACGGTCTATACGCTCTATAATTCTCCGACCAGCGCGACTCAATTACAGATCGGACAATCGGCCGGCGCGCAGTCCAGCGTTCCTTTCCAATTAGCCGAAGCCACGCTCTACGGCACCCCGCTGCCCTATATGTGCGATGGCGGAGACCAGAACTCGAATGTGGTCTTCAGCGCGGGAGATCCAAACAATCCAGGCTATCTCTACTGGTCGAATCCAAACGATCCCGATACTGCGAGCGACACGCACAACGCCGAGATCACGGCGCCGGGAGAACCGCTCGGAACGCCCTTCACCTGGAACGGCCAGGCGTATGTCTATTCGTGCGAGCGTCTGTTCGTGCTTTCGCCAGCGGCCCCGGTGGGCAATCAGCGCGTGAACTTCATCGCGCAGGAAGTCCCCGGCTGTCAGGGCAATTTCGCCCCGTGGTACAACGTCGTTTCGCAGATTCCGTACTTCGGAGGCCGCGAGGGAATTTATCAGTGGGCCGGAGGAGACGAGACTTCGATCTCGGAAGATTCGCTGTATCCGATCTTTCCGCATGACGAATCGGTCGGCTATCAGGTCTACAGCTACCTTCCGGTGGACACGACCAAGCTATCGGATCTCCGTTTGTTCCATGGAGAGAAGTCGATTTTCTTTCTCTACAAAGACACGGGAGGAACGAAGCGCTGTATGCGATATGACCGCGCGCACGGCGGCGGATGGTTCCCTGAAAACTACACACCGGCGGCATATTGCGTATACGAGGAGGAAGGCATCGTTCCCTACTCGGTTCTGATCGGAGGCGCGGACGGAGGGATCTATCAACTGGACGATAGCGGAACCGAAGTCGTGGCGTGCCAGATCCGCACTCCCGCGCTCGACCTGGGAGACACGCGCAGTCAGAAACTATTCACCGACGCGATGGCGGATATCCTCGGAAGCTTCACCGCCGAAATCTTCTATGACAACTTCAATTCATCGGTAGCTTCTGGAACGATTTCGTCCACGCCGCGCAATCAGATTCCGATTCCGATCGCGTCGAACTCGCTTGGCCTGTATCGCAACATCGCGCTCGATCTCACGTGGACCGGCGAAGGAACCATCTTCGAGTTCCAGCCCGCCGCCGAACTTCAGCCCTATCTCTCGGCGACCTTCATCAGTCAGGCGGTCGATCACGGATTTGCGACCTACGGGCACATGCGCGAAGGGCGGCTCGCCCTGATCTCCGCGAGTCAGGTGACATTCACAGCGGTGCTCGACGGCGTTTCGCTCGTCCTATTCATAGCTCCCTCGACCGGAGGGCTCTATAAAAAACTTTATTTCCCGACGCCGCCCGCCAAAGGGAAATTGATTCTCTATAAGGCCATCAGTACGCAGCCGTTCTCGCTTTTCCCGGACGAGACCCTGGTTTCGATCAAGGAATGGGGGGCGTCGTCCGCTTATCAGCAATACAAGCCGTTTGCCGGGATGATGAACGGATGACAAAGCTTGACCCGCCTGTCCTGAATTCGATTGTCCCGCCAATCGCCGAGCGCTATATCCGGCAGATTCAGCAGGCGATGGACTCTACGCAAACCGCCGTGACGGATCTGACCGCCACGGTGACGAATATCCCCCCGGTTCCGACTTTCGCTCAAATCCAAAAGGCGCTACAGGCGAACGGATCGAATCCGCTGAATTTGACAGCGCTGATCGGCGGGACAACCGTTATGGCGGGAGTGGGAATCAAGACCACGTCCAGTTCCTCGGCCACGGTAGTGACGAACATCGGAGTGACCTCACTGATCGCTGGTACGGGCATTTCCCTGTCTGGATCAACGGGGGCCGTAACGATTACCAGCACGGTTAGTTCGGGAGTCACTTCGCTCAACTCGCTCACGGGGGCGTTAAATATCACGGCGGGCACGGCAATCGGAATAAGCGCCTCGGGAACATCTGTGCAGATCACCAATACAGGCGTGACCTCTCTCGTAGCTGGCTCGGGGATCTCGCTGTCTGGTGCTACAGGTGTGGTGACGATCACGTCCACCGGCTCGGGCGGTTCCGGTGTGTCAATGCTCAATGGCCTGACCGGAGCGCTTACGATTTCCCCCATTACTGCGGGACTCGGGGTTACGACCTCGGGAGCAAGCACGATCCAACTGACCGACTTCGCGAGCAATATCCAGGCTTATGGCACGAGCCCGCATACGGCACTCGCGAACGAGGGGACGATTGTAACGACACTTTCTTCTGGAGTTTTCACCGTCAATCTTCCGCAAGCCTCGACACTCCGGGGTAAGGTCTACGTCATCGACAATCAAAACGTCGGCAGCGGAAACACAGTCATTCAGGCTTACAGCGGGGATGGGATCGGAGTCCCATCTACACCGAGCTTTACGCTTCCGCATTTGGACACGATCACCATTCAGAGCGATGGCGTTCTGACGTGGCAATTGCTTTCGAGCTGGAATTACGGCGGCGGCGTGACCTCAATCAACGGCACGGGGCTGGGCGCGGTCACAATCAATTCTGCTGGCGCGGGCAGCGGTATCACGGTAATCACCACGGGGGCAACGATCAGCATCGAGACCGATCTGGTCGCCGGAACCGGAATCTCGCTGAGCGCTCCGGGAGGCAACGCGCTACAAATTAACAATTCTGGAGTTACGTCTCTTGTTGCGGGCTCCGGGATTTCCATTTCCGGTTCCACTGGGGCGGTGACCATCTCTCTTCCGATCACCGGACCCGGTGCGGGGACCTACACGGTGGGCGCGAAACTCACTGGAGGGGGCAACAATGGAACGATTACGATCGACACTGAGGGAAGGATTACGGCCATCACCCAAGCGTCCTAAAGGGAAAAGTCCAAGATGGCCCCATCGCGGGTATGGTAAAAATCTGTCTGTCGGAGTAATATTAGGCTTATGGATACCTACACGCTCACCGAGACCGAGGCAACTTTCATCCAGAGGATTGCGAATCAAAAGGCGGCGTCTCTTGCTATGATGCAGGAGGCAGAGGCCCAGCACACCGCGGCACTGCTCTTGATCGCGACTCAGCAGAAATTAACTGATCCGTCCAATCCTGGACGCGTGAACTTCGACGCCAGTACGAACACGCTCAGCAAGCAGGCCGCGCCTCCCGCTCCCGCCGCAGAATAGGGAAAGGGTAGTATACAAGCATGGCCCAAGATCCACTCCACCCGGAAGCGCCGTCCGGCACGATCAGCGGAAACGCGAATACGCTTTACTCGCTCCAGGAGCGCCTCCAAACCCAGCTCGACCCCGATTGCGTGGGCGTGGCGCAGTCGGTCACCATTACGGCGGATCTCTCGAACACCGCCGCCGTCAACCTCGGCAAAGCGTCTCCGGTCGCGGGGAACGTGAGTTCCACAAATTACGGCTACCCGCTTAATCCTGGATCTTCGCAGTCCTACCGATCTTCGTATCCCGGCAGCGAAAGCCCGGTGAGCGTGCTGCAAATCTTCTCGACCCAGAACTGGATTCTGCACGTGGACGTTGTGATCTAGGAAGGAGGCGCGATGCCTGCCGTTGCCAATCCGAGCATGACGACCCTCGCCGGTCCTGGGTTCACCCAGCAGCCCACGACCGGCGGAAACGCCATGACGAACTTCGTGCAATCGGCGGAAGACACGCAGGCAACGCAAGGGCAGTCGCTCGCCGGGCAGGGAGCCGCGGGCCTCGCGCCCGTCATGAGCTACCTGCAAAAGCTCGTGGGCGGCAACGCCGCAGCGGTGAGCGAGGCTACGCAGCCCGAAACCGACCAAATCACGCAGTCGTTCGATCAGATCCGCAAGATGATAAGCTCGATGCCGCGCGGAGGGGGCAAGGCGAGCGCCGAAGTGACTGCGCCTTACCAGGAAGCCAAGCAGATTTCGACCGAGAAGGCGGCGGCGCGCACGTCTGCGGTCGGCCAATTGGGATCGCTCAGCACCACACTCGCGGGACTCGGCCTGAACGCCGAGCAGGTCGCCGCGGCGCAAGCCCTTGAACAGCGCGGCCAGAACATCCAATCTACCGGCCAGTTGGAAGCGATGATCGGAAGCTTGGGCCAGGGAATCGGCTCCATCATTGGCGGAAAGCTGGCGGGTTCATAAAATGGGCGGCAGCGCTGGATTTTTTGGAGGACTTCTCAACGGCATCGGCCAAGGGATGCAGGTCCGTGCGGAGCGCAAGCAGGCGCTCAAGAACGCCGCGATGCAGGCGTCCCTCAAGCAGCTTTCCGGTCTGGCGGACGATCCCTCTTTCAGTCAGGACCCGGCGGCGCGTGAGGACATCACGAGCGCCTATCTGCACGCGATACAGGTCTACTCTGGACAGGACACGCGACCCAAGGCAGGCGGCGTGGCTGGAGCGCTCGGCAAGCGCCAAGGCGCGAAGGAGGACCCAATTGCGGGCGTCCAGGAAGCCATCCACGGGATTCTGAACAAGGTCTACGGCGAAGCGCCGCCGACGCAGGCGCGCACCATGGAATCCCCCGAATCGCCGATTCCGGGAGCGCCTCCTACCAAAACTGAATTGCCGTCTCTGTCCGGCGCGGGAACCGGTCACGGGGCGTTGCTGACGCCCGATCAGCAGGACCAGCGCCAGGCGAAGATCGAGGAGCGCAAAGCGCAGATCGAGGCACAGCGGGAAGCGGCGAAAAAAAAGGCTGACTTCCAGGCTAATGAAACCGAAAACCAGAATAAAATCGAAGCGGTCCAGAAGCAGGTAGACGCGCGTACGCTCACGCAGGACGACGCAAACCGACTAAAGGCGGAGATCGTTAGCGGGCACGCGCTGCCCGTCACAAAGCAGGCGAACCTTCAGCGCGTCGATATCCAGGGGCCGGACGGAAAAGTCTTCAAGGGAGTATGGAGCCCCGACACGAACGAACTCAAGAAAGTGAACGGGGACAAACTCGGCAAGGAATACACCCTCTACGAGAAGCCGGTCAAAGAAACTAAATCCGAGAGCGACAACGATCTGGCGATGTCGGCCTACAAGGAAGCGCACAAAATTCCCGAGAATCAGGATCTCACACCGTCGCAGAAGGTCGAGGCGATCAAAGCTTTCAAGACGCAGACGAAAGCCGCGGATGTCGCGGCTAGTGGGACTGGCACATTGAACGATGATGAATTGCGGACCCTCGCCAAGATGTCACTGGTCACCGGACAAGATCCCCCGTTCGGGCTGTCCGCGAAGAACCCGCTACGTGAGCGCTATCAGAAGATCAAGGCGGATTTGCTGATCTCCCAGGAAGGCGGCGTATCCGACGCGCTAGTCAAGCGAGCAGAGTACAAGGGCACCACCCGTGAGATTGGGGATCTCAAGGTACTACTCGGGCGCATTGGCTCCTTTGAGGGAACCGCGCAGAAGAATCTCGATCAGGCGGTTATGTTGTCAAAAGCCGTAGGCCGAACAGGGTCCAGCCTCGCGAACGAATACATCCTCTACACGCAAGGGAAGCTTACTGATTATCCGGCGCTTGCGAAATTCCGCGTGGCGGTGAATACGGCTCGCAATGAGTACGCCCGCGTGGTGAACAGCGCGACGGGTGGCGGTGTGACCACGGACGAAGCGCGCAAGGAAGCCGACGAGATCATCAACACATCGCTCGCGCAAGGCAGCTTTGAGGCGGCGGCGCAGCAGATGCGCATCGACATGGGGAACCGCAAGAAATCCATCAATGAGGAATTGCAGCAGGCGATGGGTTCCGCCGGCGGAAAGAACGCCCCGGCCGAAGACAAGAAATCCACCGTCGATAAGCTCCTGGAAAAGTACAAGTAATGGCCGATGTGAAAGGACTTCTCGCGGACCCCGAGTTTCAGAAACTCGACATGCCCACGCAGAAGTCCACCCTCGGGAAGCTGGACCCGGAGTTCTCCACCCTCAGCGACGGGGACTACGTTAAGTTTCGCGCGGGGATGACGAAGCCCGTCGCTCCATCCAAAGACACACGCCTACCTTTCGGAAAGTTCGGCGCAGGGCCGCACAAGTCCTTTGCGGAAACCGTTGGGCCGGATACCGCGCTCGGCAAGACAGCGACGTTCCTCGGAAAGGCATCGAACTATCTCCCGAGCGCGGAAAGTGTAATGGCTGGAGGCGTACCGGCAGAAGGGGCAACCGCGGGACTCGCGGCGGTCGGTAAGCGTGCCGTGGGCATCGGGGCGTCCGTAGGTACCGGCTACTCCGTGGATAAGGGGCTGGAGCATCTCGGAGCGCCGTGGTGGGTTCGCGAGGGATTGGCGGGCGCGGCTGCGCTGTTCGTCGGCAGCAAAATGTCACCGGAGATCGCCGCGAAGGTCGAAGAGGGGCTTCAGAGCACCGGGCTTAAGGGGCAAATCAAAAAATGGCTCATCGGCAAGACGCCTAAAGACGAAGCCTACGACATGTTCGAGAAGGCCGAGGGGCGCAAGCCCGTTACCTTCGAGGACAAGGCGCTGGCGGAGGCACGGGCAGCCAAGATCAAGGCCGATATCCGCAAGACCGTCTTTGATGCCGACAAAGTGGCCAAGCCCCCCAAGGAAGCGGCACGTCCCGGAACCGGATCTACAGTTAAGAAATTCGGCGGCACAGCGGAACCAGGGCGGGATCTTCCCAGGAGCGGCAGTAAGCCAGCGGGGAAAGCGGCGAAATGGGAAGGAGGGTCGATTCGCGAACAAAAAGCAAACGAACCACCAACTTGGGAGACGGTCGGTAAAGAAACATCAGCACCTGAAAATGTTTCACGTGGAACATCAGTGGAAAGCGAAACCCGCTACAGCAGCACGGCAGAAGGCGGACAGACCAGTTCTCGCAATCTCGATCTCGGAAAGGTGGGGGAGGTTCAGGCTAAGGCAAAGGACCTTGCGGCAGCTCGACGATTCAAGGAAACCGGACTCACGCGCGAGAAGATCAAGAACATGACCGAAGCGGAGTGGGACGCGCACCGCGTCGAGATCAACAAGATCCGCAAAGCAAAGGGCCAGCCGCAACTGGAGCGGCTGCGTGAAGGCCCCAATCGGCGCACGTTCGCCGAACTCAAGGCCGACTTTCTGCGCGCGTTCGATCGGCTGGAATAGTGCCGCATTCGATCCATTCGGAGCGCTAGACGGTATGTCGCCGCCCTGCCCCGAAAGAACCACCCGCAAGGTTGAAATGGCCGCATCGAGTGCAGCACGCTTTGCCTCAAGATCAGCCAAAACGGCAGAATAATCAATGTTTTCGGTACTCATAGCGCACTTCTCCCTTCCCAGGATCACTAGAACATGATATAAATGACGAAGAGGGTTCTCGGTATGAAGGGGCGGCTTTCACCGCCCCTACGCCCGTTAATGGGCGGGGATCAGATTCTCATACCAACACCATCCTCTCCGGGGGTGGCTGGATAAGTCGCCAAACTGAAAACCAGCCCCCCTACTACCATTCCAGTCTAAGCGCTACAACTTCGTGAACATTCACCGCACGCTGCGTTGCACCCCAGCCATGGCCGCAGGCGTCACCGATAGGCTGTGGGAAGTGTCCGACTTGGTTGCTATGCTGGAATCCGGCGAACGGGGATTAGAAAGAGCGGCGTGATGTGTAATGATTACACTTCAAGTTTTTTCAAACTTGACCACTACCTGGAATAAACGTTGCTTGCAATTCCACGATCTTGCGGTTACAATTCCGTTGTGATTAACCTCCGTTGTGAAACCGGGCGGAGCGTCATTTTCACCGCCCGGTCTTTCTGATTTATGCCACGACCATCAAGCGTAAAATACGATGAATTGAGCGGCGAGGAAGTGAAGCACATCCTGCTGGAGCGCTTCAAGACCATCCTGAACGACGTTCCCTACCTTCAGCGCCACCTCACCCTTCCGCGCGTCCGCATGAGCCTGAACATCATGCTGGAGGTTTACGCGGACCAGCCCACGCCGGAAGTCCTTCCGATCATGGATCAGTTCGACATTTTGACGGATGCGCCTCCGGTCGGAACGCCCGTCAAGATCGAGATCGAGGACGAAGTTTCTTCGGCTCCGAAGGGGGGCAAGCCCGCCGATCAAGTGCGTGAGGAGCATGGACTTCCGCTGAACATCCCCACATCGGTGCGCGATTCTCGCGGTGCGCACGTGGTGACGGTAGATTCCCCCACTGGAATGCAGCAAGTTCAGGTGGACGCGCAAGGCAAGTCTCCCGAGTACCAGTTCGCGAAGCCGACCGAGAATGTGGAAGGAACCGTAGTGA
>Ga0181536_10001960_pt1 | contig 23848 bp, 17 predicted proteins | sample PEATcosm2014_Bin_41_FD_121105 | JGI IMG/M metagenome (GOLD analysis project Ga0181536, IMG submission 121105) | Peatland microbial communities from MTU Mesocosm Facility, Houghton, MI, USA - PEATcosm2014_Bin17_60_metaG | ecosystem: Environmental > Terrestrial > Soil > Wetlands > Peat | place...
GCTTTTCCGAGTCGGACAAAACGATACGAAATGGGCTGTGTCTCGGCATGCCAATTCCATAGCACACCGCCCAAAAAAACACAACCATAATACGTTAGTTTATTTAAGAAGTCACCCACTTAGACAAAGGAACAATATGAGCAATCGTCATCAAAGAAACGAACTTCAAGAAAGGTCGTTTCCAGTTATGCGGACACGCATGATCCGGAGGAAAAGGCCGACAAGCGGATTCCGCTGGCCAAGAGCTTCAAGGAGGATCTAGGCTGGCCCAAGCGCGACTATGTCGATGTGGGCGCCTTCACCCACGGCGACATTGACCACCTGAAGGGGGCGCCAGAGATTTTCTGGCTGGAACACGCGACCAAGTATCAAGGCGCTGACCGCATCAAAATCAACGAGATGTGGGTGCCAGCCGCGCTCATCGTGGAGGAGGGATCCGAGGACGACACGAAGATCATCCGGGCGGAGGCCCGCTACCGTTTCCTGCACAAAAAGGGAATCCGAGTCTTTTCTCGCCCGGAGCACCTCAAGGACTGGCTGCAGGAACAGGGCGAGAATGTGGCCGAGTACCTGGACTTCGTCGTGGACGCTGGCAAGACCGTGCCCGGATTCACCCTTAAGAACCATGGGATCGAGTTCTTCGTCCATTGCCCCTTCGCCAAGGCCACCGATGACGGCATGCTGGACCGCAACGACGATTGCCTGGTGCTACAGGCGACCATCCGGGTGGACGGCGTCGATACAAAATTTCTCATCACCGCCGATTCCACATGGGACTGCTGGGTCGATATCGTGGACATCACCCGCGCCCACAAGAACGACCATCGGCTGGCGTGGGATATCCTCAAGATCCCCCACCACTGCAGCTATCTCTCGATGGCTGAGGAAAAGGGCGACCACAAGACCAAACCGACCCCGCAGTTCGAATGGTTGCTTAAGCAGGGCGCGCAGCGTTCAGTGATGGTGTCGAGCAGCTGGCCAATCCCGAGCACAACGGAGGACCAGCCCCCACATGTCGAGGCCTACCGTCGCTACAAGGACGCCGCCCAGGAACTGGACGCCAGCTTGGTTGTTTCCATGGAGAACCCGAGTAAAGATAGCCCAAAACGGACGGTCATCACAATCGACGGCAACGGGCCAACTCTGAAGCGGGACTTCATTCCGGCGGCGATCGCCATCACCTCAACACGATCACCACGCGTGGGATGAACGCCAGATCCCGACTACTGACCCTCTCCGGAAAGCGCGTCCTGGTCAGCGGCCTGCGAATCGCGAAGGCGAGGCAGTTCGCGCAGTATTTACAGTATGCCGGCTCCCGTGCGTTTGTCAGGCTCCGTGGGGTCCGTCAACTGGTCGAGCCGTCGGCCGAGACCGTGGCCTTTGTGGTCACTACCGAGCGACCACAGAAGCTGGCCCATCCCATTGAGTGTGAGGAGCCACTGGCTGCCACCTTTCCCGAGGGCGACCACCAAGTGCCAGAGGTGATCAGTCTCCGCCGCGACTTCCCAAACGTGCCGCACTTGAACCTCGGGATTAACGCGCTGCCCAAGAGTCTCTGCCTGTACGACCAGCCCTACGAAAATATGAGGCTGACCTGGACCCCGGCAGAGTTCCTCTACCGGATACACTTCTGGCTTTCCAGAACCGCTACGGGGACTTTGCATGGAAAGGAGCAGCCTCTCGAGCCGCTCCTTGCCGCCTCGGGGTTTCGACTGGTCCTTCCCGCCGACTTCCACATATCCAGCCCCAACCAAAAGCCCCGGCCGTTTAACCTCTTTCGGGTTGAATCCGTTGAGGGCCAGTTCACATTGCGCGCGGTCTGGCAGGCGCCAGGGCAGAAGATCGATTCGGTCGCGGCCGTGTTCTGGTGTCAGCCGCAGGAACACGGTGTCATCAATCACCAACCGCTAAACCTCCAGCAGTTGCAGGAACTCTGTCTGCGCGCCGGTTTGAACATCGCCGAGGAACTTCGACAGACTCTCCGGCAATGGTTTCTGGACAAGCCCCAAGGCGACATCCTCCAAGCCAAGATCGTGCTCATTCTAATCCTCCCAAAGACCAGGCATCCAAGAGGACAGGTTGAGTCAGTGGAGACCCGCGCGTTCGTCACGCAAGGGGTCTCCGTGGAAGAACTGGGGCGGCGCTTGGGGTTGTTCGACCGGCACGGGGGCACCGCAGGGATGATCATCGGCAACCCAAGCATTCCAGCCAAGACGCTGGAGGGCGTGGAGATTTGCCTGCTCCAGGTTCTCAATGCGCTCTCCCCGACCAGCGCGGCGGGCCTCAATGGAATTGAGCCCTGCCAAGCTCGCATCGTCGCCATCGGCGCCGGGGCTCTCGGCTCACAGGTCTATAACAACCTTATCCGCGCGGGCTATGGACGGTGGATGCTCATCGACAACGACGTACTCCTGCCTCATAACTGCGCCCGGCACTTCCTCGGTGATTGGGCGGTGGGCACCAACAAGGCCCAGACGATGGCGCAGGTGGGCAAGCTAACCCTTAATGATCCTGGAATTGCAGAGTATATACCCGCCGACGTCCTGCAACCGGCAGCACACGTAGAGGCCGTCAACAAGGCCTTCCAAACCGCGGAATTGGTGCTGGATCTCTCCGCCTCAGTGGCGGTTTCCCGGTATCTCGCCCATGCCGAAACCAAGCCGCGCACGTTTTCGGCTTACCTCACCCCCAAGGGGGATGGGCTGGTCATTGCAGCCGAGGACAACCGGAGGACAATCCGCTTGGATTGGCTGGAGATACTGCACTACCGGGCGGTTCTGAACGAGCCGACGCTCGCAGACAGCCTGCAGCCCAAAGACACTCGCATCCGCTATGGAAACTCTTGCCGCGACATCAGCACGGAACTGGCGCAGGACGACACTGCTCTATGGGCTGCCATCGCCAGCAAGGCGATCAAACAGATGAGACAGGGTGTCGGCGCGGCACTGAGGATTTATCGGGCCGACGAGCGCGGCATCACAAGTCTAATTGAACCCGAGGTCTCGGAGGCCAAAACCCTTCGGTTTCGGGACTGGGTCATTCGCATGGATGGATGGCTCTTGGAGAAGCTGGCCAGGCTCAGGAACGCCAAATTGCCTAATGAAACCGGGGGAGTCTTGCTCGGCGCATTCGACACTTACCACCGAGCGTGTTCCGTCGTGGACGTCCTGCCCTCTCCACCCGACAGCAACGAGTGGCCGACCTCCTACATTCGGGGGTGTGAAGGCCTGGCCGCCAAGGTCCAGGAAGTGAAGAGGCTCACTTTGGGCCAGATCAGCTACGTCGGGGAATGGCACTCCCACCCACGAGGGGCCTCCACCCGTCCCAGCTCCGACGATCTACGGGCCTACGAATGGCTCACTAGCCACATGCATGCCGAAGCATTGCCCGGCATCATGCTGATCATCGGCGACAGGCGGGAAATCTGCCTCGTTTCTGCCGAGCCGAGCTCCCCGAGAACCGAACCGAAGACTAATACCAAACCCAAGGTCCGGGCCAGCGGCTGGAGTTGAGCTGCGGCCCATCCCGTGCATAATGGACCTGTCGTGACATGAAAACTCTACCGTGGCGGATAGTGACGGCGCTGCTGGTGATGTTCGGAGCTCATCTTGCGGCGGATATGAAGCTGCTCGCGGGAAGAATGCTCCAAACGCCCAGCCCTCCTCTACGTCTGAGGACATCAAGCGCATTCGCCAGGTGTTTGCCGTGCGGTCTGATACGGTTCATCGAAAGGGGACGAGGTCGTCCTCGTCGTTCTCCCGAATCCGGCCAATTGATCGCCAACGACACAAACCAAATGAACGTTTGACCAAACACTATGCAAAAGGACTCCGGTCATTTACTTTACTCGCCGAGCGATCTCGTCCGCTATCTCGCCTCCCCGTTTGCTTCGTGGATGGATCGCTACCACCTGGAGAATCCGGGTGCGGTCGCTTCGGACGAGCCAACTGAGGATGAAAAACTCATCGCGCAGACGGGCGATCAACACGAGCGCGCGGTGCTCGATGAATTCAAGTCATCGGCCGCCAACCTTGTCGAGGTTCAGAAAAACGATCCCGTCGTCGCCCGGAAAATGACGCTCTCGGCCATCAGCGCAAAAGCGCCGATTATTTACCAAGCCGCCCTGGAAAACGGGCGTTTCGCCGGCTTTGCAGACTTTCTGGTGCTCGACGCATCCGCGAGGTATCAAGTTTGGGACACGAAGCTCGCCCGCTCGCCCAGGCCGTATTACGCCATTCAGCTTTGCTGCTACTCCGAAATGCTGGCCGCCGTGACCGGCGGGCAGATGCCACAAAAATTCGGCATCATCCTCGGCACCAAGGATAGGGTTGAATTCCACGTCGAGGACTTCATCCACTATTATCGCCGTATCAAGGCGAGCTTCCTCGCCATGCAGGACAGCTTCACCGGGAAAATGGCGGATCGCCCGGAGCCGCTTCCCCGAGCCGACCACGGCCGCTGGGCCTCCCACGCGGAGAAGTTCTTCAACGACACCGACCACCTCGTGCGGGTCGCTGGGATCAGCGTAGGCCAGATCAAGAAGCTAAAAGCGGCCGGCATTGCAACGGTGGCCGGCCTTGCCGCAGCCTCAGGCAAATCGGTCCACAAACTCGCCAACGACTCGTTGGAAAAGCTCGTCGCCCAGGCTCGTCTTCAGTGCCAGACGCGCGCCGATCGGATCAAGAACCCCGATGCCGCGCCGCGATACGAAGTCTTGCCCCACATCGGGGCGAACGGCGAACCCGTGGGTCTCGCCGCCCTTCCCCCTGATCATCCAGCCGATGTCTTTTTCGACATGGAGGGCTACCCATTGGTTTCCGGGGGACTGGAATACTTGTTTGGGGTTTATTCGCGGAATCGGCAGCCGGGTTTATTCAACTTCACGGACTGGTGGGCGCACGACCGCGACGAAGAGAAGCTCGCATTCCAGGGCTTCGTGGACTGGGTATTCAATCGATGGAAACATAACCCCGGCATGCACATCTACCATTACGCCGCCTACGAGGTGAGTGCGGTTCGGCGGTTGAGCACCCGCCACGACACTCGTCAGGAGGAGGTGGATGAGCTTCTCCGGAACGGGGTATTTGTGGATCTCTACCACATCGTCCGTCACGGTGTGCGCATCGGCGAGGACAGCTACTCCATCAAGGCGGTCGAGCGCATTTACCGACCGAAGCGCGCCACCGAGGTCGCTACGGCTGCCGAGTCCATCGTTCAATACGCCCGCTGGATCGAAAGCAAGCAGGCGCGCGATTGGAAGGCCAGCACCATCCTCAAGGGCATCCGTGACTACAACGAGGACGATTGCAAATCCACCGCGGAGTTGATGCAGTGGTTACGAAAGGTGGCTGGCGAACACAAGATCACCGCTACGCGCCCGGTTTCCGTGTCCGCCCCAGCGACGCCACCGGTGTTGCCGCCGGAGGTCGTCGCGCGGCAGGACACCGCGACGAAACTCCGCAAGCAGAGTGATGCGGTCGCGGTGGTTCTTGCTGACTTGATCGACTTTCACCGCCGGGAAGAAAAGCCCATGTGGTGGCGGATGTTTGACCGCGCTACGGCCACGTCCGAGGAACTCCGCGACGATCCAGGCTGCATCGAAGGCATTCAGGCCGTGGGGTCTCCGACAACTGAAAAACAATCGTTCGTGCAAACATACCGCTTCGATCCGTCGCAGGAATGCAAACTTGCCGCGGGCGACAGGTCCAAGGTGATGTTTGCCCACAACCTGGAGGCGAAATTTACGCTGTCGATGCTTGATGCGTCCGAGGGCGAACTTCAACTCAAGATTGGAAAAAAAGGTTTGACCGAGAAATTCGGGGGCGCTTTCCCCCGGCTTGGGTCACTGCTTCCGGATGAGTATGTGTCGGCGGCGGCGATCCAGGCGGCGTTGACCGAGGTTGCCGCCCGGCACCTGTCAAAAAGCCTCCACGCACCAGTGGCTGCACTATTGAAGCGAGCGCCACCCGCGACATTGCTGCAAAACGCTGGTGAGTCCGCATGCGATGCCGCCATCCGCATTACCCGATCAATGTCCGGTGGATGCCTCGTGGTCCAAGGCCCGCCAGGAACCGGAAAGACCCACACAGCCTCGCGTGTCATCTCTGCGCTGCTTGCCGGGGGCAAGAAGGTCGGCATCGCTTCCAACAGCCACAAGGCGGTGGTAAATCTTCTCATGGCCTGCGGCGACGCAGCCAGGGAGAGCGGTCGACCTCTTCGCGGAATCAAAGTCGGTGGTGACGCCGAAGGGCCGTTGTTTTCGTCCAACCCCGGAGTGAAATTCATCAAAGACACCGGCGACGCTTATGCTGCTTACGCGGGTGGCGCCGTAGGCGGAACGGCCTGGCTCTTTTCCCGGCTCGAATGGGACGGTGCCCTCGATTTCCTTTTCATCGATGAAGCCGGGCAGGTGTCGCTGGCCAATGCCGTCGCGATGGCGCGGTGCGCGAAGAACCTTGTCCTCCTCGGCGACCAGATGCAACTCGAGCAACCCGTGCAGGGCTCGCATCCCGGCGATGCAGGGCTTTCCGCCCTGCAATACGCCCTCAAGGACACGAACGCGAGCCACCCCGATTCGCCCGTCTTCCACGCCGTGGTGCCCGCGGACTACGGGCTTTTTCTTGGCGAATCGCACCGAATGCACCCGTCAGTCTGCCGCTTCATCTCCGAGAGCATTTACGAGGGTCGGCTCGGTTCGCATCCGGACTGCGCCAGGCAGAAGATCATTGTCCCGCCGGGCGCAAACGGCCGCATCATCCGAGAGGCCGGGATTGTCTTCAGCGGCGTCGAGCACGATGGAGACATCCAGCAAAGCGACAAGGAAGTCGAACGAATCAGGGTGATCTACGGCGAGCTGCTTGGACGCCTCTACACCGATAAGAAAGGCAACACGAGGCCACTGGCGCTCGAGGACTTTCTTTTCATCGCCCCCTACAATGCCCAGGTCCGCGCTCTTCAGGCCGCGCTGCTCGGCGCCCGCGTCGGCAGCGTGGACAAGTTTCAAGGGCAGCAAGCCCCCGTCTGCATTCTTTCTCTCTGTTCCAGCTACGGCGAATACGGCTCTCGCGGGCTTGCCTTCATTCTCGACCGCAATCGGCTTAACGTCGCCGTCTCTCGCGCCCAATGCCTCGCGGTGGTCGTCGCAGACCCGCGCATCGCCAGCGCGGCTGCTGGTTCCATCGACGAAATGATGCTCATCAACCTGCTGTGCAAGCTGAGCGACTCATGCGCCGCCACCGGGTAGATAACCGGACGTGATGGTACACGTACCTGAGCGTTGCTCGGCGGCCAATCGGTCAAGAAACTGCATCAGGTCTCCGACATGAAAGAGAGTGACTCCCTTGGCTGCTCCAGGTTCTTTGAGTTGCACGACCCGGACATGTGCCCGTGCATTTCCACCCTCCGATAATAACTTGTACAGCCGAGCGTGCTTCAATCCGGAGAACGGGCAGATCTCTCCATTCCGCGGAATCGCCCTGTAAAAGTCCGGGTAATTACCTCCCCGGCCGCAGATGTCTGCGTCAGGGACCTCGATGAGAATTTCGGTCGATTTGTTCACGTTTTCTGTTTGGCCGACAACTCGCCTGTGCGGCTCAAAAACACACGGCCCTTCGGGCGGCAGTTCGATCACCCTCGCTCCAAATCGCATCCTGGCTATCCGGCACATTTGCTCCGGCGCTTTCCGACACCGCTGCAGGAATAGCTTTTGTTCCAAGGCGCTTCGCCGTGTTCGAGAAACGGACCTGTCCGAATACAAGAACCATTCGCCGCTACTAGCCCCAGCGCTCAGGGCATTGTCAAGCCTCTGGAGTCTCGCCGGCGGAGCCAGAGGGTTCCCACCGGACTAACTGGGAACGTTGACGCACCGAAGCTAAAGGTCGGATGCCTCGGAATCGAATCGCTGTCGGCCCCTACGGAAAGATCCTCAGGTCCGACAGCAGTGCATAAGTCCCCAGGGAAGCAGTTCCGATGATCGGGAGCGGCACCTCCTCCTCTCGACCACCGTCCGCAGCGGAGTTTGGTTTCGCAGGTATTTCAAGAACTCACAATCGCGGATCCTATTTTTAACAAACTCACGCTGCCGCGCTATCAGTCGCATCGTGGTGAAGTGGGTCCGAGTCCTCCAACATACGATTGCGCTCCTGCATGTCGTTCTCATTCAGTGGAAACAGACCGAAATTCTTGGTATCGAGTCCTTCCTTCTCGAGAAGCGGCTTTGCGTACTGATGCAGAAAAACCTCTACCCAGACATCTCCGAGCCAGCAACGCGTCAGTTTGATCACTGCCCTGATGTTCGCCACGATCGCGTGGCGGCGTGCGTAATGTCTTCGATACGGAGCACACATCGAGGTAAGCGAGATCCGTGGTAGTTTCAGTTTCGTAACGACCAGCGCCCACCTGTCGAATAGATTGGTTCGAGCCTGAAGAATCGGGCATAAATGCCGTGCCTTGGGCAGCATAGGTGCGAACGGATCTCACGGATGGAGAGTAAAGGCAGAAAGCCCGCCCGCAATTCTGGCTTTCCACTGATAATGTCGAGGAACCGTACCATATGACAATAACGGGTGCCCCCTGCTGAACTGGCTGATCTGAACTTCCGCCCCTCCCTGGCCCTTGTTGCCTGGCTAACAGGCTGTTGAAATATCCCGCCGAACTAATTTGGACAGCAATGATGAGGGGTTGATGCGGACGCCTCGGAGACAGAACAACATAAAGATGCGCACCAGAGGTGCGAGAGGCGTCCCTTCCTGGTCGGGGGGCAAGTGCGCACCTTTCCAATTTGTAATGTTGGGGAAAGCTTCCAGCTATGTGGCTGTGGCAAGGTTGTGCCAGCGATCAGATGATTGATGAACAGAAACATTTAACGAAGAAAGATATGATGAATATGAAAACTTTGAAAACCTTGGCGGCCGCGCTCACGGGCGGCGCGCTGCTGACGGCGGGATTGTGCGCGATGCACAGCGCGCAGGCCAGCGAGCAATCCACCCCCAAGCCGCAGTCCATGGGCCTGATAATTGATGACCATCCGCTGGCGCGGGACGCCAAACTGGGCTTCAGCTACGCCGGGATCGTCAAGAAAGTGCTGCCCAGCGTGGTGAATATTGAAGTGACCACCACCGCCAAGGAAACCCCGATGCAGAATATTCCCGGCCTCCAGGAAAATCCCTTTTTCCGCCAGTTCTTTGGCAACCAGTTCTTTGGGGGCCAGCAACGAATGTACACCCCTCCCGAACATGGCGCCGGCTCCGGGGTGATCGTCACCAAGGACGGCTACATTCTGACCAATAATCATGTGGTGGATGACGCGGACAAGGTTCAGGTGAAGATGCAGGATGGGCGGGAATTCACGGCCAAAGTGGTGGGCAAGGACCCGGAATCGGATGTGGCGGTGGTGAAGATAGACGCGCACGATCTTCCGGCGATCAGCATCGCGGACAGCGCGCAGATTGAAGTGGGCGACGTGGTTTTGGCCATCGGGAATCCCTTTGACCTGGGCCAAACGGTGACGATGGGGATCATCAGCGCGACGGGCCGCGCGACGATGGACTTGAAGTACCAGGACTTCATCCAAACGGACGCGGCGATCAATCCCGGCAATTCGGGCGGGGCGCTGGTGGATATGGAGGGGCGATTGATCGGCATCAACACGGCCATATTCAGCCGGAGCGGCGGCAACCAAGGAATAGGTTTCGCCATTCCCACCGATCTGGCGCGTTCGGTGATGGTGAGTCTGGTAACGACCGGCAAGGTGACGCGGGGGCAGCTTGGGGTGCGAATCCAGCCGATCACGCCGGCCTTGGCGCGGAAATTCGACCTCAAGAGCGAGAAAGGGGTGCTGATCGGGGAAGTGATGCCGGACAGCCCGGCGTCCAAAGCGGGATTGCAGAGCGGGGACGTGATCCTGCAATTCAACGGCAAAGATATAGTTGACACGCACCAGCTCCAGCTTGAAGTGGCGGGCGCCGCCCCCGGCGAAAAAGTTCCGGTGCGGGTCTGGCACGATGGGGCGGCCAAGACGGTGGAAGTGGTGGTCAATCAACAGAAGGAGGAGAAGAGCCTGGCCAAGAATGACTCCAGCCCGTCGGATTCCAGCGACACGCTGCAAGGGGTGGGGGTGGCGGATTTGAACTCCGAGATGCGGCAACAACTCTCCGTGCCCGAGAACATCAAGGGCGCGGTCGTCACGCAGGTGGATCCTGGTTCGGCCGCAGCGGACGCGGGTTTGAAGCAGGGCGACGTGATCCTGGAAATCAACAAACATTCGGTCAGGTCCGCCGATGAGGCGGTGAAACTGACCACCAACGCGAAGGACAAGATCACGCTCCTGCATGTGTGGAGCAGCGATGGCAGCCATTATCTGGTGGTGGATGAAAGCAAAGCTGGTTAAGGGGCGCCGGTTTTTGAACTAATTAATGCGAACCCTCCCGTATTCGCCCGGCGAATCCGGGAGGGATTTTTTTGCGCCAGAACCTCCCCAGTCTTCCAGCCTCGACTCCCCGCGGGCATTGAATTAAGATGGACGACGCGATGCGCATTCTGGTTGTTGAGGACGACAATAAAATTGCCTCCTTCATTGTCAAAGGCCTCAAGCAGGCCGGCTACGCGGTGGATCGCTGCGCGGACGGCGAGGAGGGCCTGATCTTCGCCGAAACGACCGCTTACGACGCCGCCGTGGTGGACATCATGCTGCCGAAACTGGACGGCCTGAGCCTGGTGCAACGGCTGCGCGGGAAAAAAATCCGCATCCCCGTGATCATCCTCAGCGCCAAGGCGAGCGTGGACGACCGGGTGAAGGGATTGGAAGCCGGGGCGGACGATTATTTGACCAAGCCCTTTGCGTTCTCCGAACTGTCGGCCCGGCTGCAAGCGCTGATCCGGCGGGCCACGCAGGTGGCCGAGCCGAGCCGGCTGACGGCCGGAGACCTGGAACTGGACCTGTTCAGCCGGCAAGTCACGCGCGCGGGGCAAAATGTTGATTTGCAGGCGCGCGAGTTTGCGCTGCTGGAATACCTGATGCGCCACACGGGCCGTCCGGTGACCAAGACGATGATCCTGGAGCACATATTCGACTACAGCTTTGATCCGCAGACCAACGTGGTGGATGTGCTGATGCACCGGTTGCGCGCGAAGGTGGACCCGGAGAAAACGCGGCTGCAAACCATCCGCGGAGTGGGCTATGTTCTTAAATAATCTGCTCCGCAATTTCGCCTTTCGGCTGAGCCTGTGGTACGCGTTGATCTTTGCGCTGAGCACGGCCGCGCTGCTGGCGCTGTGTTATTTTCTGGTGGCCCACGCCTTCCAGCGCAAGGACCAGGAGATCATTCTGGCCCAGCTCAGGGAATACGCGACGGTCTATCAGGCCGACGGGGCGCGGGCGTTGCAGGCGCGCGCGCGGCAGGAGAACGATCCGGCCAATGACAAATCTTTTTTCGTGAGCCTGAAATCCCCGCAAGTCTCGCTCTCCATTCAAGTAACGCCGGATGGCTGGGGCGGCTTCCAGATGCAGCCCAACGTGGAGAAGGTTTGGAACCAATTCGAAATCAACCGCAGCCCCAAGAACGCGGAGAAGGATTTTTCGTGGGCCGGCTGGAAAAGCCCGGATGGGGCGGTGCTGGTCGTCGGGCGGATCACCAACAACCGGGACATTTTGTGGGAGCCGTTCCGCCAAACGGCGCTGCCGACGGGCCTGGCCATCGCGCTGCTGGGCCTGGTCTGCGGCACGGCGCTGGCCCATCGGGCCATGCTGCCCGTCCGCCAGCTTGTGGCCACCGCGCGGGACATCATCCGCACCGGCAACCTGGACGCCCGCGTTCCCACCCGCCCGTCCCGCGACGAACTGGACGAACTGGTGCAGATTTTCAATACGATGCTGGACAAAAACCAGGCCCTCATCCGCGCCATGCGCGACTCGATGGACAACGTGGCCCACGATTTGCGCACGCCGCTGACGCGCCTGCGCGGCGCCGCCGAAACGGCGCTCCAGCAAAACCTCGATCCGGCCGCCACCCGCGAAGCGCTGGCCGATTGCGTGGAAGAATCCGAGCGGGTCCTGAGCATGGTCACCACGCTGATGGACATCGCCGAGGCGGAAGCGGGCACCCTGCGCCTGCAACGCCAGCGCGTGGACCTTTGCCGCCTGCTGCGCGAAGTCATTGACATCTACGAATACGTCGCCGAGGAAAAGAAAATCCGCGTGGAGGCCCAACTGCCCCCCGCCTGCGAGGCGTCGGTGGACGCCAACCGGGTGCGGCAGGCCTTTGCAAATCTTCTTGACAACGCGATCAAGTACACCCCCGAAGGCGGCGCGGTGGCCGTCTCCGCCGCCGCGCGAGGCGGGGACGCGGTGGTGCAGATCCGCGACACGGGCATGGGCATCCCGGAGAACGAGCGCGAGAAGATCTGGGAGCGCCTGTATCGCGGCGACAAGAGCCGTTCGCAGCGCGGGCTGGGTTTGGGATTGAGCGTGGTGAAGGCGGTGATTGAGGCGCACGGCGGCAAAGCCAGCGTCCAGAGCAAAATCGGCGAAGGCTCCGAATTCACGATCATTCTGCCCGTCAACGCGCCCTGATTTGCGCTGTCACCAGTATTGGTGACTGGCGGAAAAGCGGGGGTGGGGTATGGTTGGCTTGTTGATGGTGTAAAACGCAGTGTTCCGTGTGTGTGAAATGGCGTATGTCTGCGGCGCCACACCTGCAACGCAAAGAAACAAAAACTTTGTTCTCATACACGAAGGCCGGGCGCAAGCCCGGCTTTTTTGTTGCCTTGGCTCCATTTCCCTTGCTTTGCCCCGCCCCCGGCCCATTTTGGCCGCGGGACGCAAAATCTCAGAAACCGTGTCTGAACAACCTGTGAACCCAATGTTGCCTGACTGTGACAAGGAAAGCTTGCCGCTGCTGCCGCCCGGCGCGGAGGAGCGCCCCCGGCCCGCCTTGGCGCAACGGCTGGCGGGAATCCTCCAACCCGTCTTTGCCATCCGCACCGGGGAGGATCTGGGCATTGGCGACACCGAGGGGGTCCGGCAGATGATCGCCTGGTGCCACCGCCACGGTTTCCAGGTTTTGCAGATGCTCCCGATCCAGGAAACCGGGGGCGATCACTGCCCCTACAACGCCATCAGCGCGATGGCGATTGATCCGGTCGCCCTGGCCATTTCGCCGCGGCACATTCCCGATTTGCCGCAGGAAAAATTCGACCAGATCGCCCGCCCTGATCTCCTGGCAAAACTGCGCGCCGGGCCGGTGAATTACTTTCGTGTGAAGGCGCTCAAACACTCGCTTTTGGAGTGCGCTTTCGAGCAATTCACCGCGCGCCATCTGGACCACGAGACCGAACGGGCCGGCCAATTCGGCCAGTTCATGCGCGAGCATTCATCGTGGATTTACGATTACGCCTTGTTCCGCGCCTTGATGTGGGAGAACGGGGATGATCCCGCCTGGGAGCGCTGGCCGGCGGAGCACCAGTCGCCCGAACGCGCGCGCATCTGGCTGCTGGCGTTGCCGCAGAAGCGGCGGGCGGAAATGAGGCGGCGCGAGCTTCTTTTCATCTATGGCCAATGGCTTGCCTTCGGCCAATGGCAGGCGCTCCGGGCTTTTGCCGCCGCCAAAAATGTCCTGTTGATGGGGGACATGCCCATCGGCATCGGGCGCGGCAGCGCGGATGTTTGGGCCGGACGCGCCATTTTCGATCTGGACTGGAGCGGCGGCGCTCCCCCGGAAACGGTTTTTAGATCGGACCCATTCACGGAGAAATGGGGGCAAAACTGGGGCGCGCCGCTCTATCGCTGGGAGGAAATGCGCCGCCGCGATTTCGCCTGGTGGCGCGCCCGGGCCGGCCTGGCGCGGCAAATCTTTCACCTTTGCCGCCTGGATCACGTGATGGGGCTGTTCCGCATTTACGCCTTTCCCTGGACACCGGACCGGAACGCCCAATTCCTGCCCCTGGACGAGGAGCAGGCGGCCGCCCGGACCGGCGGCAGATTGCCCGGCTTCCGCCCCTTTGCCGACGACACGCCCGAACATGCCGCCGCCAACCAGCGACAAGGGGAAGAAATCCTTCGCGTGATCCTTGAGGCGGCCGGGGACATGACCATCCTGGCCGAGGACCTCGGAGTTGTCCCCGACTACGTTCGCGCGACCCTGGAAAAGCTGGGCGTCCCCGGCTTCCGCGTCCCCGCGCTGTTCCGCGAAGCCGATGGCCGCTATTGCGATCCGGCGCAATATCCGCGCCTCTCGCTGGTCCAGCCCTCGACCCACGATCATCCCCCGCTGGCCGCCGCCTGGGCCGCGCGCTGGGGAGCCATGGACCGCGGCGAGAACGTGGAAGAAAACCTGCGCGAACTGCGCCACGCGATGGATTTCGCGGGCCTGAACGGCGAACCCGAGCGCCCCTACAGCGATGCCCTGCACCAAGCGACCCTCCGCGCCGCCTTGCGCTCCAACTCGATGCTGGCCGTGGTGATGCTGGCCGATGTCTTCGCTCAAACCGCGCGCTTCAACACCCCCGGGGCCGCCTCCCCCGAAAACTGGTCCGCCCGGATGTCCGAGACCGTGGACGAATTGGACCAAGACCCAAATCTGCTGGCCAAGACCCAGACCTTTTCCCGCCTCCTCCGCGAAACCGGGCGGGGGGCGTAATGTTCTGATCCTTGGAAAGGAACAAAGCCATCTGCTATAAAAAAGGGCCTTACTGGCACTTTTCAAAGCGCAACCCAGTCAAGAGGGCTCGCGGAGTGCGATCCTGGTTTTTGGGGGGAATAGACGTAATGTCAGGGTTGTGTATAATCGTAAATGGTTGCAATGATGAGAGTTATGATAGAGATTCAGCACGCTTCGGTATATATTGGAGAAAATGAGGTGCGTTTTGCCAAAAAACGTTAAAAAGGCTAAAAAGGTCAGAAAAGTGACAAGATTAATCGTTTTACACAACATACGCATTATTTTCGTGAGATTTCCTTTGACAAAACCTGCCCGCAAGGTTAAAAGTTGCAAGATGCTTAGCCAGATTCATTGTGTTCACGCGCTTTCAGGATATGCTCATTGGATCCTGTCGACGCCTTTCGTATGCCTGCGTTTAAACACTATATGTGGTGGGTTATCCGCGTGAATGCACTATGAAAAAGCGACTTGGAATAGAGCTGTTCCGGTGAGAACAGTGAAATTCCAGGCAAAGAGCGCAATGATAATGGGAAGAATAAAAACATAAGACTCAACACCAAATCAGCGTGATTTTCGGATTTTGTGTGCATCGTTTTGGCTTCGAACCAAAGGACGCATTCAAAAAGAGGAAAGTGGAGCCAGCGGGAGTTGAACCCGCAACTTGGCGATTAATAGGCGCTTGCTCTACATTGAGCTATGGCTCCCACGTTCCGTACAAGCCGCAATGCCACGAGCGTTGCGGCTTGTAAACTTTCCGCTTAACGTATCCATCGTGCAAGCAGTGAGTGCCTGCTGAAGGCCCACATTTAGTGGAGTGGCAGCCATCTTAGCCCAACAGGCAGTGGTTGCAAGAACTTTTTGCAAAAAAGTTATAACCGGCTTTTACCCATTAACAAGGGGGTTTTTACCCTCATAGACAGAGACTTAGGTCGGCTCTGTGAATAGATCTGTTAGTACGATGTGAATAACTACCACTGCTCGGTCCTGAGGAGGAATTCTTTTGGATTGGATTTGGCATCTATATTACGGTGGAAGTAGAACTGGATCGCGACCCAAACCTCCTCGCCAAAACCCAGACCTTTTCCCGCCTCCTCCGCGAAACCGGGCGGGGGGAAAGAAGATTCGCATAGTCGCCGTTTAGGTTGGTAAAATCAAAAAACCGCGTTTTGCCCTTGACAGGTTGCCTTATATGCTAAGGTGTCCGTGTGAGGGATAGACACGAATATGCCAACGGCGGCGGTGCCGGGAGCGGATTTCCCATCCCCGGCACAAGGGAATTCATCCCCGGCCGGCCTTCATCCCATTCGTCCTCTGGGTCCTATTGGTCCCTCCGGCCGCGCCTGGGCCGCCTTGCGCGAACCCGGCAATGAAGCTCAATGAAGGTGAATGAAGGTGAATGAAGCCAAAAAAAACTTTTTTTGTTTTTTATGACTAGAAATGGAAAAATCGCCAGGTTGGCCCAACCCATCCGCGAGCAGATCAACCTCCGCCTGCAAAATGGCGAAGAAGGCAAACAAATCGTCGCATGGCTCAACACTCTGCCGAAGGTCGCGGCTCTGCTCGCGGCCGAATTCAACGGCCAGCCCATCAACCAGAACAACCTGTCCAATTGGAAGCTGGGAGGATACCGCGACTGGGAGGAGCAACAGAACGACCTGGAAGCGGCCAAAAGCCTCGTCGCGGACGCCGCCGAACTCGGCCAGGTCGCCGGCCTCCACCTCCCGGACCAATTGGCCCTTTGCCTCATCGCCCGCTTCGCCGTCGCCTTGCGCCAGCCGCCCCCGGACGGTGACGATCCTGCCGAATACCTGGAACGCCTGCGGCGGTTATCCGCTGGTCTCGCCAGGCTCCGCCGCGGCGATCAAAACGCCCTATGGCTGCGCATCCAGCAAGACAAGCTGGATTTGCAAACGAAACGACACGAGGCACAGGTCGCCGCCCGCCAAGCGCAACCCGATCCGCTCGAACCCGGCGGCAAGGACGGCGGTTTCACCAAGGAAACCCTCCCAAAAATCGAAAAGGGCTTGAACCTGTTCTGATTATTGTGTTTTGATTTCAACCTTGAAAGCCAAATCCTGACCTCACTGCGATGTCTGTCACTGCCCGCCAATACGAGGAACTCAAGGCGCGTCTCAGCGGCGCCCGGCGCGTGGCGCAGCCTGTCCAGGGAAGCAGCCTGCGTCCCGGGCTTGCGGGCCGGCAAATCATCATCGGCATAGACCCCTCCCTGCGCGGCACCGGCTATGGCGTCATCCGCGTGACCAAGCCCCATCCGGTGGTCCTGGCCCACGGCACGATCGCCTGTCCGCCGGGATGGCCCCATTCGCGGTGCCTGCTGCAAATCGCCCAAACGCTGCGAGAAATCACCGCCAAACATCATCCCACCGTCTGCGCCATCGAAGGGCTGTTCTTCGCGCAGAACCTGCAAACGGCGCTGACCCTGGGCCAGGCGCGCGGCGCGGCGCTGACCGTCATGGCCGAAGCGGGCCTGGACATCTACGAAATCGCGCCGCGGAAAGTCAAACAAGCCATCGTCGGATACGGCGCCGCGCAAAAAGAGGCGGTCGCCAAAATGGTCCAGCGCTTCCTCCGGTTGTCCCAAGCCCCCGCGCCCGACGCGGCCGACGCCCTGGCCATCGCGCTGGCCCACGCGCAGAACACGAGCCGCTACACCCTGAGCGCCCCCAAGAAGATTTAAGAACTTCGTATCCTTGACGTGGCGCGCGCCGTCCAGTAGCCTGCAAGGACACATCGTGTAAAAACTATGGAAAATTTTCTAGTGCCAATGGTGGTGGAGCAAACAGGACGCGGCGAGCGCGGGTATGACATCTATTCGCGGCTGCTGAAGGACCGGATCGTTTTTTTGGGGACGCCCATTGATGACATGGTGGCCAACCTCATCATCGCCCAATTGCTCTTCTTGCAAATGGACGATCCCAAGAAGGATATTCACCTCTACGTCAACTCCCCGGGCGGCAGCGTCACCGCCGGCCTGGCCGTCTATGACACGATGCAGTTTTTGACCTGCGACGTGAACACCTATTGCATCGGCCAGGCGGCCAGCATGGGGGCCATCCTCCTGTGCGGCGGCACCAAGGGCAAACGCTTCGCCCTGCCCAACTCCAACATCATGATCCACCAGATCCTGGGCGGGGCGGAAGGGCAGGCCACCGACGTGGAAATCCGCGTCAAATACATGCTCAAACTCAAGCACCGCCTCAATTCCATCATCGCCAAACACACCGCCAAGGCCTTTGAACAAGTGGAAAAGGACTGCGACCGCGATAATTTCATGACCGCCGCCGAAGCCAAGGAATACGGGCTGGTGGATGAGGTCGTCCAATCCCGCAAGGAAATTCCGGGGTTGACGGATGGGAAAACGCCGGTGAATATTTAATCATCCTACCCATCACGGCATGGCCCGCCCCAACAACATCACGCTCTGCAGCTTCTGCGGAAAATCCCACGCGGAAGTCAAGAAGCTCATCGCCGGCCCTGGCGTCTATATTTGCGACAATTGCATCAACCTTTGCAAAAGCGTGCTGGACAAGGAGCTGTCCGCCGAGATCCGAAAAACGGCGGCCAAATACAGCCCGCCCAAACCGCATGAAATCAAGGCGCACCTGGACCGCCATTGCGTCGGGCAAAGCCACGCCAAGAAAACGCTGGCGGTGGCGGTGCATAACCATTTCAAGCGCATCCTGCAGGACCCGCCCCCGTTGACCGAAAAGGGGGGCGAGGACATCGGGGCCGGGCGCCAGGAGGACGTGGAAATCGAAAAGAGCAACATTTTGTTGATCGGCCCGACCGGCTCCGGCAAGACCCTGCTCGCCCGCACCCTGGCAAAAATCCTCGACGTTCCTTTCGCCATCGCCGACGCGACGACCCTCACTGAGGCCGGCTACGTGGGCGAGGACGTGGAGAACATTATTTTGCGCCTCCTGCAAAATGCCGATTACGATGTCAAGCGCGCGCAAATGGGGATTGTGTATATTGACGAGATAGACAAGATCGCGCGCAAGACCGAGAACGTCTCCATCACCCGCGATGTTTCCGGGGAAGGGGTGCAGCAAGCGCTGCTGAAAATCCTGGAAGGGACGGTTTGCAACGTGCCGCCGCAGGGCGGGCGCAAGCATCCGCAGCAGGAATACATCCGCGTGGACACGAGCGGGATTTTGTTTGTGTGCGGCGGCGCGTTCGTCGGCCTGGAAAAGATCATTCAGCGCCGCCTGGGCAACCGGGTCATGGGCTTCGGCGCGGTGGAGCAGGGCCACAAGGCCTCCTCGGTGGACCGCGACAAAGTGCTCCAGTACACCGAGCCGGAGGATTTGATCGCGTATGGATTCATCCCCGAATTCGTCGGCCGCCTGCCCATGACCACCGTGCTGGAGGAACTGACCGAGGACCAGCTTGTTTCCATTCTCACCGAGACCCGGAACGCGCTCATCAAACAATACGCCAAGCTGATGGCCATGGAGGGCATCGAACTGGAATTCACCGCCGAGGCCGTCCATGAACTGGCCGCCCAAGCCATCAAAAAAGGAACCGGGGCGCGCGCCTTGCGCAGCCTGCTGGAGAAGCTGATGCTGGACGTCATGTTCGACGCCCCGGCCAGCGAAGACATTGCCGGCGTGAAAATCACCCGCCCCGTCGTCCTGGGAGAGACCAAGCCCCTGCTGCGGCGCAAGCCCGATCAAGCGGCCGCCTGACAAGAAGAATAATAATCCTGTGGCGATCATAGACCGCCGCTACACTAATCCCGTGGTATTTAAACCCGAACAGTTCATCGCGCAGACCGTGGCCGCCATTCCGCGCTCCGGCATCCGCGATTTCTTTGACATTGTCCAAGGCATGAAGGATGTCATCTCGCTGGGCGTGGGCGAGCCGGATTTTGTCACGCCCTGGCACATCCGCGAGGCAGCGATCTACGCCCTGGAACGCGGCAAAACCGGCTACACCTCCAATCTCGGCCTGCTGTCCTTGCGCCAGGCCATCGCCGCCAGCGTGGAAGACAATTTCAAGATCAGCTACCATCCGGTCACCGAAATCCTCATTGCCGTCGGGGTCAGCGAAGCGATGGACCTGGCCTTTCGCGCCGTGATCAACCCCGGCGACGAGGTGATTTATCACGAACCGTGCTACGTGAGCTACTCGCCGGGCATCGCCCTGGCCGGCGGCGTCCCGGTGGCCGTCTCCTGCCGGCCGGAGAATGCCTTTTCCGTCACGGCGGCGGCCATCGAAAAAGCGATCACCCCAAAGAGCAAGGCGCTGGTTTTAAATTTCCCCACCAATCCCACTGGCGGGACCATGAACCGCGCCGCGTTGGAAGAAATCGCCGCCGTGGTCCAGCGCCACAACCTTCTGGTCATCACCGACGAAATCTATGCCGAGCTGACGTTCGAGGGCGAACACACCAGCATCGCCTCGCTGCCGGGGATGCGGGAGCGGACGATTTTCCTGCATGGTTTCTCCAAGGCCTACGCGATGACGGGCTTTCGCGTCGGCTACGCCTGCGGGCCGGCCGCGATTATTGACGCGATGATGCGCATCCACCAGTACTCGATGCTGTGCGCGAGCATCATCAGCCAGGAAGCGGCGCTGGAAGCCATCCAACGCGGCCAGCCGGACACCGTGGACATGCGCGAGCACTATCGCGCGCGCCGCAATTTTATTGTCAGCGCCTTCAACGAAATGGGGCTGCCCTGCCATCTGCCGCGCGGCTCCTTTTACGCCTTTCCCTGCATCCAATCCACCGGCCTGGATTCAAAGGACTTCGCGCGCAAGCTGCTCGAGGCGGAAAAAGTGGCGTGCGTGCCCGGCGGCGCCTTCGGGCCGACGGGCGAGGGTTATCTGCGCTGCTGTTTTGCCACCGCGCTGGACCGCATCGAAATCGCCGTCGAACGCATGGCGCGCTTTGTCAAACGCGTCCGCTCGTAAGGAGCATCCTATCCGGTTGCCAAATTTACAGCGCCGCCGCGACCAAATCGCCCACTTGCGAGGTCGTATAGCCCATCTTCCCGGCGGCCAGGCTTTTGATTTTTTCGCGGACGACTTGGATCACCGCCGCTTCGATGGCTTGCGCGGCCCGCGGCTCGCCCAGAAAATCGAGCATCATCTGCCCGGCGCAAATGGCCGCCAGCGGATTGATCACACCCTGTCCTGTATATTTCGGCGCGCTGCCGCCGATCGGCTCGAACATGCTCGCGCCTTGCGGGTTGATGTTGCCCCCCGCCGCGATGCCCATCCCCCCCTGGACCATCGCGCCCAGATCGGTGATGATGTCGCCGAACATGTTGTCGGTGACGATGACATCGAACCACTCGGGATTCTTGACAAACCACATCGTGGTGGCGTCCACGTGGGCGTACTCCCGCTTGATGCCTGGAAAATCCTTCTTGCCAACCTCATGGAAGGCGCGCTCCCACAAATCGAAGGCGTAGGTCAGCACGTTGGTTTTCCCGCAGAGGGTGAGCTGGGCGGTTTTGCCCGCGGCAAGGTCTTCCGGCTTGAGTCCCTTCCACGGCTTGCCGCCGCGGCGTTTGGCGGCCAGATCAAAAGCAAAACGGAGGCATCGCTCCACCCCCCGGCGGGTGTTGACACTTTCCTGGAGGGCGATCTCATGCGGCGTGCCTTTGAAAACAAACCCGCCTGAACCGGTGTAAAGCCCCTCGTTGTTTTCGCGCACCACGACAAAATCAATGTCCTCCGGCTGCTTGTCTTTGAGGGGGCAAAAGCGCTGGTCGTAAAGTTTGACGGGGCGCAAATTGATGTATTGCTCCAGCTCAAAGCGCAGGCGCAGCAGAATCCCCTTTTCCAGGATGCCCGGCTTGACCTGCGGATGGCCGATGGCGCCGAGGAGGATGGCGGGGAATTTGCGCAGTTCCTCCACCACGCTGTCGGGCAGCGGCTCCTGAGTCCGCAAATAGCGCTCGCCGCCCAGGTCGTAAGCGGTGTAATGGAGTTTGAGGTTGAATTTCCGGCCGGCGGCATCGAGAACCTTGACGGCTTCCCGAATGACCTCCGGTCCAGTGCCGTCGCCGGCGATGACTGCGATGTTGTAAGTTTTCATATCCGTTGTCCCATCTTGGGTGCATTTCACTTTTTTGGGTGACTCCTGTCGGCGAAGAATCGCTTTAAGCTTTCGGACCTTTCAATTGAGAATTGGTCATTGAGAATTTGTCATCGGTTATCGCAGCAGCGCGTCCACCACCTGGGCGATGCGGGCCGCAAACGGTCCCAATCGCTCGGAGAGTTGCTGGGGCGTCATGCCGAAGGTGTTTACATGACAAATGACAAATTCTCAATGACAAATTCTCAATCGTTTCAATCGCTGAAATCCATCCCACGACACAACAGCACCCAAGAAAGTGATATGCGCCCCCCATCTCCGGGCTGCCTTGAGGGAAACGGCCCGGGGGCCTGAAACGGAGGGGAGACAGCATTTGAACTTTAGGCGGGCGGCGGCTATGCTCCGGGGCGATGAGAATTGGATTGTTAGGCGGGTCCTTTGATCCGGTGCATGTGGGGCATTTGTTGGTGGCGCGCGCCGCCCTGGAGAAACTTGGGCTGGCGCGCCTGTTTTTCATTCCCGCCGCCCAGTCCCCTTTCAAGCCCGGCTCTCCGCCGGCGCCCGCCCCGTTGCGGCTGCAAATGTTGCGCCTGGCGCTGGCCGGCGAAACGGCGTGCGAGATTGACGATCTGGAAATCCGGCGCGGCGGCGTGTCCTACACCGTTGCCACGCTCCGGCATTACGCGGAAAAGTTTGCCGGGGCCGAACTTTTTTATTTGATCGGCTCGGACCAGGCGGCGCTGCTGCCGCAATGGCGCGAACCCGGGGAACTGGCGAGGCTGGCGGAATTTGTGGTCGTGCCGCGACCCGGGCAGGCGCCGACGGCGGTTCCCGCGCCGTTCCGCGGGCAGGCCCTGCGGGGGTTTCCCGTGGCGATCTCCTCGACGGAGATCCAGGCGCGCGTGAAGGCCGGCCTGCCGATCACCCATCTGACCCCGGCGCCGGTGGCCGAGGCGATTGCCAACAATCGGCTTTATCTTTAGCCGGGACGGGTTATCATCGAGGCCGAAAATGGAATCCAAGAAATTGGCGCTGCTCTGCCGGGACCTCGCCGAAAATAAAAAGGCCGGGAATGTCGTCGTCCTCGATGTCCGCAAACTTTCCTCCATCACCGATTATTTTGTGATCGCCTCGGGCGGCGCGGAGCCGCATCTGCGGGCCATCATGAATGAAATTATAGACCGGTTGCGCCTGGAGCACGGACTGACCCCGCGCGCCATAGACGGGGACTTGGGCGCCGCGTGGCAGGTGCTGGATTTCTTCGACGTGATCGTCCACGTCATGCGGGCGGATGTCCGCGAAAAGTACGACCTGGAGGGGTTGTGGGGCGACGCGCGCAAGCTTGGGCCAAAACGCGCGAAACCCGCCAAACGGCGCAAGCCCAAAGCCAGTCCAAAACCGTGACCCCCGCGGCGCCGGCGGGGCGGATTATTGGTCCTTGACGGGAATTTCCGTCGCGGCCCGGACCATTTCGTCCAGCACCTTGCGGAATTCTTCCAGGCCTGTTGAGGGGATGATCACATTGTCACGGCGGCCGTTGACATCTTCGGTAATGCGCAGGAACCGGCCCCGGGGATTCTCCTTGAGAGTAAAGATGAACGTCTTGCGTTCGATCTGGATCTTCTCCGTTTTTAGGGTGTCCTCGTTCACCGGAGGTTTGGGAGGGCCGGCACTATAGGATCGGTATCCTTGAGGCGAAGGGCGTTCATTTGAGATCATAGCTGTTTATCCTTCTAGTCAGTCTTTCACTGCGTCCCTGGGGCGACGCGCTCAACTTTCACATTGTTTCGATAATGTAACACATCCAACATGCAAATACACCTTATTTGCGCAAATTCGACGGGATGTCAACCACGGATTGTCCTTAAATTCAGATTCCCAAACCGCGCCTGATCGCCCGGTCTGCTGGTGCGCCATAGATACACCAGCAGCCCGCCGATGGCGACCAGATTGCCGCATTCGGAGGCGCCATGCCAAGCTTTAAATGAGCGACCCGCCTGTTCTGGGTGTGTGACCGGAAAGTAACCTGAAACCATTAGGCGACGGCGCGGATTTTGAGGCGGTCGGATTCATGGAGTCGATCCCAGCATTCCTCCCAGCGATTGCCTTGAAGGGCACAACGCAA
>Ga0181536_10001964_pt1 | contig 23820 bp, 17 predicted proteins | sample PEATcosm2014_Bin_41_FD_121105 | JGI IMG/M metagenome (GOLD analysis project Ga0181536, IMG submission 121105) | Peatland microbial communities from MTU Mesocosm Facility, Houghton, MI, USA - PEATcosm2014_Bin17_60_metaG | ecosystem: Environmental > Terrestrial > Soil > Wetlands > Peat | place...
CAGGTCGGCCAAGAATTGTTCCAAGCGCTTTCGACATTTCTCGATTTCGCTCTCGGTCATGGACCGAAGCTTAGCACCTCTCGCAGGGGAGGTCAATAACCTAACGTAGTAGTACTAGGGGCTAGGGAACAGGGGCTGGGTGCTGGGGGCTAGGGGGGCAGCAGTGCTGATCGCGGAACGCCGAGCGCCGATGGCGAATCAAAAATCCAAAATCCAAAATCCAAAATCATTCCGGGTCTTGGGTGTCCGCGTGGACGCCGTCCAGATCCCCGACGTCGTCGAACTGATGGAGGGCTGGATTGCGGCGCGCTCGGCATGCCACTTCATCGCTTTCATTGGCATGCACACCATTAGCGAGGCTCAGTCCGATCCGTCGTTCAAGCAGATACTCAACTCGCTGGATCTGGCGGTCGCCGATGGCATGCCCGTGGTGTGGCTGGGCCGCTGGCACGGCCACACAATGCGCCGTCGCGTTTATGGACCGGAACTGATGGAGACCTTCTGCCGTAAGACAGGACCCCTCTATCAACACTATTTCTACGGCGGCGGGCCGGGTGTTGCGGATCGCGTGGCGCACATATTGAAGCAACGGTACGGAGTGCGCTCCGTCGGAACCTACTCTCCACCCTTTCGGCCGCTGACGGAGGAAGAAAAGGTGGAAGTGGACCTTCGAATCCAGGCGGCGGCGCCCGATGTCGTCTGGGTAGGCATGAGTACGCCCAAACAGCAGCGCTGGATGTACGAGCACCGCCCTCGGCTCAGCGTGCCCCTAATGGCCGGAGTCGGTGCCGCCTTCGACTTCATCGCCGGAACTGTGAAGCAAGCCCCCGCCTGGATGCAGGAAAATGGGCTCGAGTGGTTCTTCCGCCTCGTTCAAGAGCCACGCCGCCTCTGGCGACGCTACCTCATCATGGGATCAGAATTCGTGTGGAACGTCTCTTTGGAGCTCCTGGGCCTCAAGAGGTTCGACCGACTTTAGCACGGAAACATGGACCGGAGGGACCGTAGGGCTCCGGTCTACTTGAATTTGGGGGTGCGAACATGACCACACGGGACAGATGTACGAACTGCATTCTGCCTAGGACATTCCCAGGTGTTTCCTTCGACCACAGTGGTGCGTGCGATTTGTGTTCCTCGTACACCCCACCTCCTCCACCACTCGGTAAGGAGGCACTGCTAGAGGCAATCCTAGCGGGGAAAGGTGCATCATTTGATTGCGTGGTACCCATCAGCGGGGGCAAGGACAGCAGCTATGCGCTTTACTACGCAGTGAAAGAGTTGGGCGTGAGAGCCATCGCCGTGAACTACGATTCGGGGTTCCAATCCGACCAAGCTGTGAGAAACATAAAGAACGCCTGCCAGATCCTCGGTGTACCACTACGGATATACACGGCTGACTTCCCAAGACGGCGAGCTCTAATCGGTGAGGTGATTCGCATTGCTCAGATATGCGGAATCCCATGCGGGGTGTGCGGAAACTGTGAAACGAATATACGAACCGTTTCCATCCAAGTCGCGAAGACTTACGGCCTAAGGACCATCCTTTTCGGCGACTCGCAAGCAGAAAACGTGGGGAGTCCGACGTTTGCAGGCCTGCGCGGAGTGGTAAGCAGGACTTCGGGTCTTGACCTGCTGAGGCTGTCAATTCCCGTCGTCAAGTATGCCGCGATAGCCGCTCGTGAACGGGGCTCCCTCGGCGTTCCGGCGCGGTACGCCTATACCCCCTCTATGACGCCCGTGCCATTTCCTGCCAAGCGCGTGAACGTTGTGCACTTGTTCGACTATATCCGTTGGGAAATGATCGAAAAGGTAGCAGTGCTCGCCCGGGAACTCGGATGGGGGGCCGGGGACGACAAGATCGACAGGTTCGACTGCCTATTGCACCCCCTGGACAACTTCAAGTGGCTGAAGGCAGCGGGGATTACAAAGGATGGATTCGTGTATTGCAACTGGATCCGATCTGGGACAATAACAAGAGAAAAGGCGCTAGCCATGGAGGAGAGGCTCGAGAAGACGATCCAGCACGAGTGTGTGGAATTTGTTCGCCGTTTTGGTCTCGCAGCGCAGGGGCTTGATTGGCTGGAACTGGACCCCGCGCAGATCGGGGGCTAGCGCCTTGTAGTGCCCCCCCCTCAAAACTGGGCAGTGAGGACCTCATCGCCGGAACTGTGAAGCAAGCCCCGGCCTGGGTGCAGGAGAACGGACTCGAGTGGTTCTTCCGGCTCACTCAAGAGCCACGCCGCCTCTGGCGACGCTACCTCATCATGGGATCAGAATTCGTGTGGAACGTCTCTTTGGAGCTTCTGGGCGTTAAGAAGTTCGAATGACTCTCGTGCTTGCCTGCGGAAAGAAAGGAGCGCCCTTCCGGACCGGGACGTTACAGAGCGGGCCTGTTGTTTACGACCTGGATTCCCGCTTGCGCGGGAACGACGAAGAGGTGGAGCCGCCTGGGGGGGGTCAGCGCCGTGGGGATCTCCGCGCTCCCGCTGTTCTGTCAAACTTGGCTGTCCCCACATTGCTAAGGGAATCATTTTATGCGAGTTCTCCTAACAGGCGGCGGAGGTTACATCGGTTCTGTCTTAGTGGGTCATTTGCTCCGCAAGGCGCACATGGTGACCGTGCTTGACAACCTGCTGTATGGGGTCCACGGCCTTTATCAATATTGTGCCGAGAGAAGCTTTGATTTTGTTCGGGGGGACGTTCGCGACGAAGGCCTCATGCGCAGCCTCATCGCGGACAAAGATATCATCCTCCCCCTCGCCGCCCTCGTTGGAATGCCGGCCTGCGTCCGGGATCCCATTTACGCAACCACCACCAACTGTGAAGCCATTGCCTTGATGAACCGGCTGCGCAGCCGCGAACAGCGCGTGATCTACCCTTGCACCAACAGTGGTTACGGGACCAAAACCGGAGACGTTTACTGCACGGAAGAGACCCCGCTCGAGCCGATTTCCATCTATGGTAAGACGAAGGTGGACGCCGAAAAGCTCCTCCTCGACAGTCCCAACGCGGTATCACTCCGCCTCGCTACCGTGTTTGGAGTTTCTCCTCGGATGCGGCTGGACCTGCTTGTCAATGATTTCACCTATCGGGCTGTGAAGGACCGATTCCTCGTGTTGTACGAAAAGGACTTCAAGCGAAATTACCTGCACATCGAGGACGTAGCAAGAGCCTTCTGCCATGTGATCGAAAACTTCGAGGCGATGAAGGGCGAGGCTTACAATGTTGGGCTGGATGACGCGAATCTCTCCAAAGAGGAACTGGCCCTGAAGATTAAGGAGTACGTTCCGGAGTTATACATTCACGCTGCGGAGGTGGCGAGCGATCCCGACAAGCGGAACTACATTGTCTCCAACACGAAAATCGCACGTCACGGCTTTGTCGCGACCCATTCCCTTGATGAAGGCATCCAGGAGCTGCTGAAGGGCTATCGGATGATGGGACGTGAAGCTCATAAGAATGCATAGACAAGAAGAGCACTCAGACATTGCCGTCCCCGGCGTGGATGTGCGCTCAGTCACAGCGCTGGTACTGGCGGGCGGGCTCGGCACGCGCCTCCGCCCGCTGACGGGCGATCTGCCCAAAGCCCTGGCTCCCGTCGCCGGACGACCCTTTCTTGCGTATGTCCTTTTGTATCTGCACGACCAAGCCATATCTGATGTTGTGGTCTGCACGGGTTACGGTGGCGAAAAGGTGGCCGAATATTGCGGAAGCGGCGCACGATGGGGCGTCCGGATCCGTTGTTCGAGGGAGACGCGGCCGCTAGGAACAGCCGGGGCCATCAAGAATGCAGAGGAGCTTATCGGTTCAGATCCTTTTTTCGTGATGAACGGAGACTCGCTGGTCCGGGCTGACTTGGCCCGGCTTATCGAGCTCCATCAGATGAAGCGCGCTCGGATCAGCATGGTCCTAGTCGAAGTCGAAGACCAAATGCGGTTTGGTTCCGTCCTATTGGGCGAAGGCGACTCCATCCTCGGATTCAACGAAAAAGGTCGCAACGGACCCGGCTTCATTAGCGCTGGCGTTTACTTATTCGAGCGGAGCGTCCTCGAAACGATCCCCACGGGGGAAAATGTTTCCGTCGAGCAGGATGTTTTTCCGCGGTTTGTCAACAAGCGATTCTATGGCATGAAAGTGCCTGGTCCATTCATTGATATTGGCACTCCGAATTCCTACGCGCTGGCGCAAATGGCTCTGGGCAGTTCCCAGTAGAGATACGCAACATATTGAAGAGGCCCATCTCGGGATTGAGCACGTGCTGTGCGATCCGGTCGAGCGATATCTGTTCGGCGAGGAACGCGCAGAGGGAGGCGAAAATCCGTGATTATAACTCGAACACCCTTTCGCATCTCTTTTTTCGGGGGCGGGACGGATTATCCCGTGTGGTATCGCGCGCACGGCGGTTCCGTCCTCGCCACTACCATCAACAAGTATTGTTATATCTCATGCCGCTATCTTCCGCCATTTTTCGAGCACAAGTTCCGTATCATGTATTCCAAGACGGAGACCTGCAAGACGGTGGAAGATATTGCTCACCCGGCGGTACGCGAGGTCCTGAAATATCTCCAGATCGACCGAGGCGTGGAGATTCACCACGACGCCGACCTCCCTGCCCGGAGTGGGCTGGGATCCAGCTCAGCCTTCACAGTGGGGCTTCTGAATGCCTTGTACGGGCTGAAGGGACACATGGCGAGCAAACAGCAGCTCGCCACGGAGAGCATTTACATTGAACAGGAGCTGCTCAAAGAGGCGGTGGGCTCCCAGGATCAGGTGCTCGCGGCTTATGGCGGGTTCAACCACATCTGGTTCCTGCCCAGCGGCGAGATCTCGGTCCAGCCCGTGACCCTGACGCATGAGCGGACGCGGGAGCTCAACGCCCACCTCATGTTGCTCTACACGGGAATCAAGCGCACGGCGTCAGATATTGCGCAAAGTTACGTTCCGGATCTTAAGTCCAAGGAAAGGCAAATGCGCCTCTTGGGCCTCCTGGTTAACGAAGCTATAGCCATCTTGACAGGGCCCAACGACATTACCGAATTCGGAAAGTTGCTTCACGAGGGCTGGCAGGCGAAACGCAGCTTGAGCCCCAAGGTATCAAACTCGCATGTCGAGGAGATGTACGACCAAGCTCTCGCCGCAGGAGCCGTGGGGGGAAAGCTTATCGGAGCAGGGGGCGGCGGCTTTCTGCTGCTCTTCGTCAAGCCGGAAGACCAGCCTCGGGTTCTGGAGAGACTGAACAAGCTGGTCCACGTGCCCCTCAGGTTCGAATACTCCGGAAGCCAGGCCATTTTTTTCGATCCGGAGGAAGATTATTCGGCTGCCGAGCGGGCTCGTACTAATCAGTCCATTGCGGCGTTTGAGGAACTCGCCCAGCTCGTGGCCCTCGGACCCTCGTCGCCGGAAGCCGAGGTGGAATGAGAAAGGCCGGCCGCTCCTGACAGGTTGGTCCCCGGCAACGAAGAAACACATCGGCAAGACGTGGAACGTTTAGAAAAGGGGAGTCGGGTTGTTGTGGCGGCAGGACAGACGCTGAGAAAAGACTTTCGAGGAAGAGGCTTGCATGAGTATAGTATGGCAAGATAAGAGAGTTATCGTAACAGGTGGCGCGGGTTTTCTAGGCACACACGTTGTTGAAAAGCTACGGCCGGCTGGTTGCGAACATATCTACGTGGTTCGCACGAGAGATTACGACCTGACACAAGAAGAGCGAGTGAAGCGCCTTTTCAGCGATCACCCGGCCCATATCGTCTTTCACTTGGCAGGGCTGGTGGGAGGCATCGGCGCCAACAAGGCACGGCCCGCCGACTTTTTCTATCAAAACATGATGATGGGCGTGTTGACACTGCACTACGCCTGGAAATCCGGGGCTCAGAAATTCATCTGCGCGGGAGCGGGCTGCGGGTATCCGGAGCACGCTCCGTTGCCACTCAAGGAAAATTCTCTGTGGGATGGCTTCCCCCAGCAAGAGAGTGCTCCCTATTCCCTCGCCAAAAGGATGCTCCACATCCAGTCCCTAGCTTACTGGGCACAGTACCGTTTTCCAGCCGTTGTGGCGATCCCGGGAAACATCTATGGGCCGCACGATAACTTCGACTTGGAAGAAGCGCACGTCATTCCCGCGTTAGTACGTAAGTTCGTAGAAGCTGTTGATACTCCGCCTACTTTAGGTAACGGGGGACGCCGTGTAACGGTGTGGGGGACCGGACGGCCAACCCGTGACTTTGTCTATGCGGGAGATGTGGCGGAAGGCATCCTGCGGGCCGCCGAATTATATGAGCAGCCAGAGCTGGTCAATCTCTCCTCGGGTATGGAAGCAAGCATTCGGGAAGTTGTCGAGACTTTGGCAGACATCACGGGCTTCCAAGGGGATGTGGTTTGGGATTCCGGCCGACCCGACGGACAGAGCCGGCGGCTGTTTGACATTAGCAAGGCAGAGCGTGACCTCAACTTCAGGGCTCGTACAAGCTTGCGGGAGGGTTTAGAGCTGACCGTGGACTGGTACCGGACACATCGTGGCGAAGCCAGAAATATGGTGGGAACGAGGTTACGATGAGTGGTTGGTGGAGGGGTAGACGTGTCCTCGTCACGGGAGGAGCTGGCTTTATCGGCTCTAACCTGGTCGCAAGATTGTTGGCTGAGAGTGCACAAGTACGGGTCGTGGATAACCTGGAGCGGGGAAAGTTGACGTACCTGGGGGAGAATCTGGCCCGAGTGGAATTCCTCAAAGAGGATTTGCGTCAGCCGCAAGTTGCTTCCAGGGGCTGTGAAGGGGTCGAGGTGGTCTTCCATCTGGCCTCGAAGGTGGGAGGTATCGGCTATTACCTAAAGCGCGCAGGCGAGGTCTTCCGGGAAAATACTCTTATGGACCACAACGTCTGGTCGGCGGCGCTGGAACAAGGTGTACCCTACTACCTGTATGCCTCCAGCGCCCACGTTTACCCGATCGACTTGCAGAGGGCTGCAAACACGCCACCGATCCGAGAGGAACAAGCCTACCCAGCGGCCCCAGAGCTATCTTATGGTTGGGCCAAATTGCTGGGAGAAAAGCTAATTGAATGCACGCTGTCTGACGGGCACCCTATCCGTGCCGGGATCCCGCGCATTGTCGGTGCCTATGGTCCTCATCAAGACATCGAGTTGGCAACCGGCTCGGCAATTCCTGTTTTCATTCGCCGCGCCCTCGAATACCCGAAAGGTAAGCCGTTTGTGGTTCGCGGAACCGGTCGCGAAACGCGTTCCTACTGCTACGTAGAGGACGTGGTCGAGGCCTTGCTGCTGAGTGTTGAAAAGCTGACGGAACAGGCGTTAGTTGGCCCTGTCAACATTGGAAGCGGCGGGCTCATCAGCATCGCCGAACTGGCCGGGACTGTCACACGCCTTTCCGGCAAACAGATCGAGATCACCTATGATCCGTCTGAACCCACGCAAATCTGGGCACAGGCTGTTGATTGCAGTTATGCACAGCGGGTATTAGGGTGGAATGCGAAAGTAAGTCTGGAGAACGGATTACGGGCTAGTTTCCGTGACATTGCCAAGCGCTTGCCTGGTCCGGGAGGGGGATAAATCTCTGCTCACATAGAGTGAAATTGGCACCCGTTGCGTCTCTCAATTTGGGGTCAGCATTGAGCGAATGCGCATCTTGTTAACGCATCACTCAATGGACACTGACAACTTGGAGATTTGAGGGTGGATTGAGTGCTACAGCCGGAACATAGACGAAGGCCCCGATATCCGGCGGTGTGTTCGTCGGCCCAGTCGCAACGCCAGTCGGCCAGGTGCTTCCCGGCAGGAGACCGATGTTGTACGGGCTGCTCAACGGCGTGCCCGCGCCGATGCCGGGGGAGCCGCTGGTCAGCCAGAATTGGCCCGCAGAGGCGTTTGCAAACGCGGGAGCGGACTCCACGGAATGTGAGCAACCCGCTCCGCCGCAGTATGCACCTTCCCATGCGGAGTAGGTGGAGTAATAAACAGCAGGAGGAGAACCACCTGGCCAGCCGCCCCACTGGATGAAGCTGCTCGCCTGCGCCCCGAAGCCATTGTAGGTATAGACGTTTCCTGAGCCATTGGTCCCAGGGTTTTCACAGCCGCTGTTGGCGATGAAATTCGATCCGGCGGTTGTATTCACGGCAATATTATTCTTCGCTATATTGTTCGTGCAACCACCGGCCTGCTCAGGATTGGGTCCCCAAAATACTATGCCGCCCGTGTAATTGCCCGAAACCGTATTTGAGTACACTAGGTGACCCGTCATTGAAAGCTGCCAGTCAGCGAGCAAGAATATCCCATAACCTTGACCAGAACTCACACTACCATTGTTAAAGGATATGTTATAAGCTACTTCCGCAGGTCCACTGGCGGCATCAATCTCAATCCCGGCCAAATTGTTCCCGTACACGAGGTTGTACTCTACCGCAAAGCCACTACCCACCGTATCCGCCCAGATGCCCGCACCGTAGGGGTTGGGTGGTACAACACCATTGTTGTAGGCCAACGAGTACTGCACGGTCCCGTTCTGTGATGCGCTCCCGCCACCGGCGTCGCCATTGAACTTAATTCCAACGAAATTATCATGCGCCGATAGGTGGTCAAATAGGATGCCTGGATCATCATAGGACTGAAAGCCATTAGACCCATTATAGGCGGCGGTGGAGTATGACACAACGATACCAGTTCCAGGAAAAACGTCCATTCCATCATTGAAGTTCAGCAACAACGTGAGGCCAGTTGCAGATAATCCCGTACACGAAGTACCGAATTCGACCCCATCCCAATTCGATTTGTCCACTTCAAGCCCCGAGAGGGTCACATACGGAGCACTCGATGTGATTTGGATGCCCTGATAGCGCTGGCTGGCCTCCATCGTATGCCCGCTAGGGCTGTCTCCCGCAGTCAGGTACACCCAAATTCTGCTGTTCGCCGTATCCAAATACCACTGCCCCGCCGTGAGGGAAGCAGAACTATCTGTGTTCTGTGTGAGGCGACCGCCATCCTCGAACACTTGATTGGGAGCCGTCGAATAGGAAGCATAGTAGACAGAGCCAGAAGATAGGGTCCAGCTTGTGAATAGATTCGCGCCACTGATAATCGGCGCGGCTCCCGTTCCGTATGCCCCGAAGGTAATCGGGCTTCCCGCTGAGCCAGAAGATGGCACTGTCAACTGCTCGCGCCAAGTGCAGGTGCTCTCAAACAGGATGGAATCGCCAGGATTGAACTTGGACGTGTTCACTTTGTTGATGGTCAGCCACGGCGTGGATGTACTGGTGCCATTGTTGCGGTCGTTCCCCACGCTCACGCAGTTGTCCACGTAGTAGGTGGTTGCCCAGAGCGGTGAGCAGGAAAACAGGAGTGCGAGGATTAAGCGTTTTGTCATGATGGTGTCACGCTCCCATTGATTCCAGCGATGTCCCAGTAGCCGCTCGCGAGGAAGCGAACAAGATCGTATTCGCCGACGCGCTCGAATCCAACTGCTGCGTCCACGCCAGGTGCGAATGGAATAGTAGGAATACACCTGCGAAAGCCGTCATCTTTTTCCTTGATGCACCTTCGTCATTGACGGTTGGTGCGGTTCACCTCCGGCTGACCCCTTGGGTCCTCCGGTTACGAGGCTAACGCCCAGCAGCCAAAGGCTTTTCTTTCCTGCGAATTTTGCAACGCCTGTGGTCTTTGGCTGACAGGATACGCATGAAATAAAAGTCCTTCTTCTTTATTTCCCAGGCCCATCGTAGGAGTTCTGTACCACTTGGGAAATGGCACGAACGTACTGGAGGGAAGAACAGGTGTCAGGTGTCAGGTGTCAGGTGCCAGGGACGGAAGAACAGGTGTCAGGTGCCAGGTGTCAGGGGACAGGGAAGGGGCTAACTCTGAATTATGAATGGTGAATGGTGAATTGCTCTCTTCGTCCTCGCGCCCGCGGACTGCCTACTGCCGACTGCCTTCTGCCTACTACAGTCCGAGAACCCATCCCTTTTTTGGCAGTAAGCCCTGAAAGGGCGAAATACTGTTCCGGGACGAACGCGGACGGGCATCTAAGCCTGGTCGGTGGCTTTTGTCACGCCCCTTCAGGGCTTGAAAACTGCAACAGGGTGAACTTTCTGACTTGTAGGGGCGCTCGGCGCCTGCCCGCTCCGCGGGGGGCGCCGACCGGCGGTCATAGACCGCCGCCCACTCTCGACTCTCAAGTTTCCAGTTTCCAATTTCCATTTTCGAGTTTCGAATTTCTAGTTTCGGTTCTTTGGTGGACAGGGCAGCCTTAGCAGCGCTCGGAGGAGTGCTCGCCTATGTTGCCTTTCAGTGGGGCGGCGTGGTACGCACCGAAAAGCGAAAAGGGGCCGATTTTCGAATTTCCATTTTCGAGTTTCGATTCTTTCCTGTGACACCTGACACCTGAGACCCGATACCTGACACCTGCCCCCTGGCCCCCGACACCTGATGCCCTCGTGTGTAGCCTACACTGAAAGGCGCGAGCCGCCCAGTGTATCAAAATGATATATATATGCACTTCTGCGCATATGCTCCGTGTAGCCCCAACCCCTTGAAAAACATTGGGATAATCTGCCGCGGAGGCGGAAGAGTGCAAGAAAAGTGGGACGTATTGGAAAAATGGGAATCTCCCCCCCGGGGGCTATGCTCGTCTGACACCTGGCCCCCGGCGCCCGGCACCTGGCACATGAGAACGCTGGACAAGGCGGCGTTAATAACGCTCGGAGGAGTGCTCGCCTATGTTGCCTTTCAATGGGGCGGCGCGGTCCGCACCGGGCGGTACGAATACCTCCTGGTGCTGGGCTTGCTGGCGATGATCTTGAGCCTTGGGCGCGCACGCGACGAGTGGGCGCCGCTTCCCGGCGGCGTCGTGCGCTGGACCGTAGCTCTTTTGCCAGCTTATGTATTGATGCAGGTGGTTCCGCTGCCGGTGTCGCTGGTGCGTGTGCTGTCACCTGCACGAGCTGAGGGGTTGGTGGCGCTGGAACTGATCGGAGCCAAAGTCAACCTGACTTCGCTGAGCGTTTCTCCCGCCACAACCTTCCAGTCCTTCCTGCTCGTCTGCGGGTACGTGATCATCTTCCTTCTTGTGCGCGAGCTGACTTGGCGTTTTGACGATAGCTGTTGGCTGGCGATTTGGCCCATAGTCGCCATCGGGGCGCTCGAAGCGGGCCTGGGACTCTGCCAGTACTTCGGCGGAACCGGGGAGCAAGTCCGGTACGGGACGTACTTCAACCATAACCACTACGCGGGCTTCCTGGAGATGGCGCTGCCGTTTGCGGTGGTGTACCCCGTGGCGCTTTTGCGCCGGGCGCGCTCGCGAGGGCACTCGCCGCTGGCTCCCGCGCTGGCGGCTTGCGCCGTGTGGGCGCTGGCGGGATTGATGTTCGCCGGGATCGTTTTCTCCTTTTCACGGATGGGGTTCATCGCGACACTTTTTTCGCTGTTTGTGATGGGGACGCTGGCATTTGGAACCCGGCAATTAAGCTGGGTAGCGAGATCCCGGAAGCGGCGGGCGGGCGCGGCCGGGTTTTTCGCGGCGCTGGTGCTGGCGGGCTTCGTACTCCTGCCCCCGGACAAGCTGATCGTGCGATTCGCCCAAATCGCTTCGGTCGAGGGACTGACCGCGGAGGGACGGATCAACCTTTGGGCCGAGACGATTCCTTTGATCAGAGCCTATCCCTTTTTCGGGTGCGGGCTAGGCGGATATGAGACCGCATTCTGGAGGTTTAACGTGTTCGCACCACTCCTAACGGAGGATTTCGCGCACAACGATTACCTTCAGTTGCTAGCGGAGCTGGGGGTGGTGGGTTTCGCAATCGGGGCTACGCTGGCGTTCTCCGTTGTGAGGACGGCGGTGCGCAGGGCCGTGAGGTCCGCGGACCCGGGGGCACGGTATTTTGCGGTGGCGTGCGCGGGTGCGCTGGCCGCGATTCTGCTGCACAGTTTAGCGGATTTCAACTTATATATTCCCGCCAATGCCATGCTGCTGGCGTGGATTGCGGGAATGACAGCGGGGCTCCGCTGGAATTGCCGATTTTCGATTGCCGATTGACGGCGGAGGACATTGCAATACCAGTTTTTCAATCGCCAATCGTCAATCGGCAATCGACAATCAGCAATCGACAATCAAAAGAGTTGGTTTTCGTTGAAGTGCGAGCTGGTCGGAAATACGCCAAGGCCGGCTTGCATTCGAAGGAGGTAGCCGTGAGATATTTGTGTCTGCTTATCGTAATGATGACGACTGTAGTCCTTATGGCCAGCGGTCCGGTGGGCAGGGTCACCAGTTCGGGGCCGCTGACGTTGAACGGCAAGGCCGTACCGGCGACAGCAGTTTCATCCTTGCCCGCGGTGGTGGGGGACGAGATTGCCACCTCGAGTTCCTGGGCAATGATCTATTTTACCGACAAGAGCCGCGCGAGGATCAGGCCGAATTCGCGGGTCAAGCTGGAGGCTCAGAGCTCTTCGCTGGCGCTGCGCGTGTTATCGGGCTCGGTTGACTTGAAGCGGGCGGAAGGCTCGCGAGTCCTCTGTATTCCGGTGGCACCGAAGCCCGCTCCCGGACCTCCCTCTCCACCCGCACCTCCGCATGGCCCCCCCAAGCCATGCCCTCCTCCGCCTCGAAGCCCCCATGCGCCCCCCGATGATCCGGACCGCGATTGAGGGCCGGTAGGGTGTTTGGTAGCAGGTGCTAAGGAAAACAAGGTGTCAGGTGTCTGGGGCCAATTCCTAGTTTATAGTCCCTCGTCGCGCGTCCCCAGTCCCTAGTCCCAAAGGTGTCAGGTGCCAGGTCTCTATTCCCTGCCCCCTACTTCAAAGTCCCTATTCCCTGTTTCTCCCATGAGAAAGCTGACGTTGATCCTGGCGGCAGTTCTGGCTGCCTACTGTTCGGCAGGCATTCTCTCCGAGATGGTGTGGCCAAACAACGAAGAGGTTAAGGGTGTCCTGTGCCGCCTCTTGCTCTGCACCAACGCGTCCCTGGTGGGGCGAGCGCGGCAGCAATTGGCGGAGGTGGGAGAAGAGGACGTCCAAGAGGCCGTCGCCCTATTCCGCAGGGCCCTCCAGCGTGACCCGCAGAATCCCTATCGATGGGCCGACCTTGGCGAGGCCTTTCTCGAAGCCGGGCAGAAAGAAGACGCTCGTTACTGCTACGTTCAAGCGCTGGCCCTCGCCCCGTACTCTGCACCCTTTCTCCTGCGTGTGGCGAACTTCCATTTCCAGATCGGAGAGAACGAGAAAGCCCTTCCAATCACTGCCCGGATCCTGACGCTCATTCCCGACTATGATTCGGTCATCTTCAGCGAGTACACGCGTTTAGTCGGCCAGGTCGAAGACGTTTTGCGATCCGGCCTTCCGCAAGGTTGTCGCGCGGCGGAATCCTGGCTGCGATTCGTGATCCAAGCCGGACGCCTGGATGATGCGCAACGCACCTGGGAGTGGGTGGTCGGGCGTGGATATGCCGATGACGCATTGGTAGGGGAATACGCCGAGTTTCTGATCCGGCAAGGCCATCCCGACTGGGCGGCATCCGCCTGGGCCCGGTACTTGGGCACGCGCTCAGGCGACTACCGCAAGTCCACCTACCTTTTCAACGGAGGCTTCGAATCGGAGCCGGCCCAATCACCATTTGATTGGAACGTCGCCCGCACCCAGGGTGTTGAGGTCGCCCGTGATTGCACGACCGCTTGGTCGGGGAAATGCTCGCTGCGGATCAAATTCGCGGGTACTAAGAATCTCGACTTTGCGGCCGCATCCCAGCTAGCTTTTGTGATGCCGGGCCCTTATCGTTTCCACGCGTTTATCCGGAGCGAGGGTTTGACCACGGATCAAGGAATCCGATTTCGAATTTCCGATGCTGAGGTGCCAGCCCGTCTGGATGTAATCTTCGGACAGTTCACTGGAACAAGGCCCTGGTCGCCTGTCGAACAGGCTTTTGTAGTATCACCCGAGACCAGACTTCTTCAGGTCCAGGTCATCCGCAAGCCATCGCTGAAATTCGACAACAAAGTCGGAGGAACAGCCTGGATCGACGAATTGAGGCTGGAACCAATGGGCAATCGCTTGCCACGATAGCCGCTCAGCCGCGATCTGAACTCTCATCCTCACGGGTACCGACGCTTGGCCTGACCAATGGAGATACAGGGCATTTTCCTCTCCTGACTCCAAAGGACGAGTTTGGCATTTGAGCAAGCAGTGGCTCGAAGGCGTGACCTACGAAGAGGTCCGCTACATGGCGGCTCCTGGTGGCTTCATCAATCCCCGCGTCATGAAATCAGCCTATGAGTGCGGATATGCCTTGGTAGGAACATGCGACGAATGGATGAACTCACCAGATACCATGACCCTGCCTGGTAGCGTCAACCGCGTCAACGTTCGACGGCACTTTTCCATTCAGGCCTTTCGGCACATTGTCGAAGGTCATTCCGCCTTCTACCTGTGGCGGCAAGTTCGAGCTGGAGGTTTGGCCATTCCAAAGCGGCCCTTGTGCAGATGGGACCATCACAAGAGAATCAATTGACGTGAAGCAATAAGTCGGATCCTTCCCCCCTCCTTTCCCCGCGTTTTTCCCTTTCCCACCCTGACAACGCCAACAGGCTATCCACAGTGGGTTTCAGTAAATCGAAGCTCACCCCGCAATCAATCCAAAAGAGGACAGGTAATATCCCATAATAGCCAGGCAAGAATTATCTGTTTTTGGGCGATTAGATTGGAGTGTTTGCGACCCTTGCGGATCGGGCAGTTGCGGAGGCTGTACCGCGGAGGTTCTTGGGCAAGCGTTTCATTACAGGCAGCAGGTGTCGCGTGCGACTTGAAACGCGGCCCGGCAGGTTCAGGGCTGGGGTGCCAAGCTTTTCGTCGTACCTCTTCGGGCAATAAGGTGAGCCAAGGCGCAGATCAAGGCCGACAGTGGGGCCAAGGCTCTGTAGGATGCCCCGGCGTCGCGCGCTTTGCCGCCTGCCAGCGATCTTCTCGCGGCCCGGACATTGGCCGCCCCCCCCCGGTACGCCATGCTCAGACGACGCTTATAGCGGTGGGCCATTGCTGGTTTCTGAGTTTGCCGCATGTCACCCTGAATCCCCACTTTTCGATTAGCCTGTCCGCTTCGTTTTCTCTCTGGTCGTCCCAGTCGTCGCCTTCATCGTCGTCTGGGCTGAATTCCGCAATGTCACGGCCAGAGACGGGGTGCAGCACCATATGTGCGAACTCATGAGCGACCACGCCGTCAACTTCCTCTTGGGACCTGTGTGGGGCTCCTCCTTTCGTCGGTGTGAATTTGTAGATTGAGCGGGCGACCGCCCCCTATGCCGATCGGTTGCCATCCTGCCTACCAGCGAAAAACCTGTAGGGGCAATTTCCTGTCGCTAGCAAGGAGCTTCGGAAGGCCGATGCCCAGGCTCATCAAATTTCTCGGCAGATGCCGGTGATGAAATAGGCTACGATCACGGATCGAGGCAGGAGTGAAAAGAAATGCCTGCGTGGCCCATCCCCTACGGGGGGAGTCAATGGCTCCAGTCGCACAAGGACTCGACGAATGCCGCGGACCCATCGCGCAGCCAACCGTCGAGCTGCGCCGGTTCTTTGAGTTGTTGTCCACGCCTACGGGGCACGGCCACAAAACGGCAGGAAAATTCCGGAAGGCTGGTCATATCGCCCCACAGCTTTTCAAACTGCGCCACCGGCAAGACGTCTTCCTGACCTTTCCCCCAGCGTTTTTTGACGTCCTTCAGCGTGATGTAGGTAGGCATGCGGGCAGCCAGCGTTCGCACCGCGTTGTTCACCCGTTCCGTGTGCGTTAGATCATCGCGGGTCAGTCCGAACATGGTGAGGAGTTGGTCGATATCGATCCAATAGGTCGCACTGTTGTACCAGGAGAGGAGTGATTCGATCTCTTCGCTGGGAAGCGCGAGACCTTCGATCAGGCGCAGGCGGCCGTCGACGCGGGCCAAGCCGCCGCCGCGGTCTTCCACCTGCCGCGCAATAATCTCGGTGGTAAGCGCTGCCCCCTCCACGATGTGGTAACCAAGCAACCCCGGGTCTACGTCTGCCCCCGTAGTATCGATGTTGTGAACCACCAGGTATTTCAAACGGGGCCTTTCCTGTAACAACCGCAGGAGCGTGCCGTTTCGAATCATGTTGGGCACTTCGTACCAGTGGCCGACCGGCTGCAGGCATTGCATCGGTACGTTATCGGTATAGCTGGCACCTTCGCCCATGTGCCGGGCCCACGCGATGAGTGTGGCGCGCAGGCTGTCGCGAACCTTTTGCGCCTGCTCGTCGAGCATTTGCTGCGGCAATTCTTCCCAGGCAAATCGCAAGTCCCTTTCCATGGGCACAAACCGCAGCCCGATGGAGCGTCCGGGTGAAATCAGTAAGGGGCCGGGGTAGCCGTAGTTGCGCTCGGTGCGGAGGTGCGCCTGGATCGCATCGTGCGTCAGGTAGCTGGTGGTGATGACGTGGGGCAGAGCCGTGCCGCAGAGGCGGCCCGTGCGGCGGCTGCGGGCTAGGTGCACTTCGATGAAGCTGCGGTGCTTGCCGCCCAATGGGCAAAAGGGATTAAGCGCCTTGACGACGCCCGCGCCTTTCGTCCAACGGCTGCCCGCGCCGCCGGCAAACGAAACCACCGCCACCATTCCCGCCCCCAGGGCATCCTTGCCGATTTCGTGGTATCTCGGTGCCACACCTTCGGTGGCGTCAAAGAGATCTTGGGCGCCAACGTCGGTGATCTGGCTGCTGATGGGAAGGCGATTCTGCGCCAGCCCCACGCGGCCGCTGCGCAAGTCCGCCTGGATCTGCTCATGCTCCACGCGATCAAATCCATGTGCTTCGAGCAGCGCGTCGAGGCTTTGGGAGCGGTCGGCTTTTTGCGGGCTCTGCGGGATGAGGTGCTCGAAGACGTGCTGCACCATCCCTTGGAATTCGGGCACGGTGTGACAGGCGGCGGTGAAGCGTTCGAGCTCAATGCGGCGCAGGGGCGAAAGCAGACGGGATTCCATGCGAAGAAGCGAGGGCACAGCCATTTGGTAGTAGCCCGCCGGCATCAGCGCAGAGTCGCCTTCGAGGAGCGTGGCCTGAGTGCCGTGTTCGTTGACCGCGAAATCGTAGACCACGGGTTCCATGGCGAAGGGCACCGCATGTTCCATCTCCCGTTTGGTGGCGCTCATGATGGCCTGCAAGCGCTCCTGTGCCAGCGCTTTCGAATGCGGAGCAAAAAGAAAACCCATGCCTCCGCCCGACATTCCCCCGAGCATCCAGAAGCCCCAGAAGTCGTCGCCCATCTCCGCGCGCACGCGGCGTATCAGCGTGTCGGTGTAGAGATTTCCGGCCCAGGGAATAATGGTTTGAATGGGGCCGCTGAAATTCCGCTCAGTCAGGGCGCCAAGGGCGCGAACGTCCCCGCTCCTCAAGCGTGCAATGAGGTCATCCAAGATGAGCGCGGCTTCGCCCCGGCTGTGCCACTCACTTTCTGAACGAAGCAGGTATTTCTCCGTCACCATCTCCAAAATGGGGCCGACATCCTGCGCCATGCCGCCGTGGACGAGCACCAGGCTTTGCTGAAGTTGCTGGCGTGTTTCCGGTGACACCTCCTGGGGACCAAGAATCTGGTGGTTCGGCAACAACCGGCCGCGGCTGATGCCGAATTCCGGATCACCCTCCTGGGCTGAGACCCCGTGAATCAGCTTGATTCCCGGCCACACCCCGCCGGAATCCTGCCAGCCGCCTCCCGAGCCCCCCAGCCATTCGCCCAGAATGGCGCGGGCGGCCACCAAACGGCGGTCATCCTCGGAAAGGCCGCCGGTGAGCGTGCGGATCTGGTTTGTGGCGCGCATGCACAAGGAAATGAGGCAGGCCAGAAGGGTGGTGGATACCGCCAAGCGTGAGCCGCGGGGAATATCGTTCACCTTACTGACGATTTCGATGCCGTGGCCGGGCCGGCCTGTCAAATGGGTCAATACGTCGGTGAGGGGCTGAGTGGCGCCCTCCATCCCCGGGGGTACGATGCCGGAGGCAATAACCGCGGCCTTGAGCAAGCCCAGGTAGTCGTGCGCGAAATCGAAAACTTCAGCAATTGAGCTGAGTTCAGCGCTGCACTGAAGGTCAACGCTGACCAGGCGTAGCACCGGCTGATCGATGACGCGGAACCATGCTTCAACGGGAGGCTTCGGGGTGCCAGCGCTGCGCACGCTCAGGTCGATGGAAATGTTGAGCACACGGGCGCCTTCGGGGAAATCCATCCCCAGAAAGAAAATATCGCTCCAGCCGCTATGGCTCAGGTCCATGCGTACCGGCGTGGCCTCGCGCTGGATGGGGAAGAGATCATCGGGGGTCTCGCGCTTCAGCAGCTCGGGGCGAATCCGCAGGGGCGCGTCTTCAGGGTGAGCGGCACGGAACATCCACTGATTGCCGCGGACAGAGCGCACGCTGCGCCGCACTTGGTCTGCGAGAGTCTGAAAACCCAGCGAGCGGTAACCTGCGGCCAGGGCGCTGGAAAGGGCAGCGCTCGGCCCGGCAACGGCCTGCGCGCCTAGGAAGATATCAAGAGCTTCTTCGAACCTGCGCTTGAGGAGGTTGGTGTAACCCGCGAAAGGAATCAGCGCGTGTGAAGCCGCTAACTTGCGTGTGGAGATGTGAAAGCGATGAATGGCATACAGGAGAAACAGGGCTCGTACGCGCTCGTAGAGATTGTCGCTGCTGCGCCGGAAGCGGTCGAGCGCCTCGCATTCGAGCAGCAGCTCTTCCAGTGTCGCAGCTCGACACAGCGCGTCTAGCGAGCGATTGCGAGTCTCCGCATCGCGAGCGGTTATGACATCGGTAAGCAGGCTCACCTCTTGCCCCCGGCAGACGGAGTGCTCATCTCCCGCTCCGCCAGTAGTTCCAGCAGGTGTGTAAGCACCTCATCGCGGTCACGGCCGTTCAGTGCCAGGGCCAATTGCGCGGTGAGCAATCCGTAGCGAGCGCCAAGATCATAACGCCGGCCAGTGTCTTCCAGCGCCAGGTACTGCTCCTGCCGGGCGAGTTCGGCGAGAGCAGCGGAAAGCGTGAGGGTGCCGCTTGGCGCACTCTCCAGCATCCGCCCCAGGATCTCCATCACAGTGGGAGTGAAAACGTGAATGCCAAAGAAACAGAGGTAGTAGCCCGCGCGGATTCCCGGCACCATGAGGCGCTGTTCGGCTTCCGTGGGCGTAGGTTTTTCGATGACCGTTTCCACGCGATAGACGCCGGCCCGGCCGGACATTCGGCGTCCCGCCACGGCGCCAAATCGGGAGAGCTGGCTTTCGCGGGTGGGCTGGACCCCGGAGGCGGAGCACGACTCGATCTCAGCCAACTCCACCAGTCGCTGCACGCCGGGCTTCGTTGCACTCACGTACAAGTGATCTCCCACCATGTGCAGGAAGGGCTCATCGGCCACGAATTCGCGCGTACAGTAAATGGCGTGGCCGTATCCCCGCGGTGGCTGCTGCTGGGGCACGAATCGCGCCGCTCCGGCCAGATTGCCGACGGCTTGCGCGTAGCGTGTCTCGTCGCCCGGCCAGACCACGACGCAGATCTCGCCAATGTTCGCGGTGAGGGCTTGTTCGATCAGGATGCTCAGAACGGATTTTTCCGCTCCGTCTTGGATGAGGGTCTGTAGCGGAAGCGCCCGCTGATTCCCTCCCGCTGCTGTGATGACCGCCTTTCTGATTCGCACGTTTGACGCTCCTCTTCAGGGCTTGTGCCGAACTCCTATGGCGATTTGTGGCCCATAGCCAATTTGCCGTTTGCGTTACGAGAAGTGCTCCTCCATTTCCGCGAGCGCTTCCAGCGGTTTCGGCCTGACGGCCGGCGTCTGCTCCGGAGGTGAGCATTATAACCGACACCGTAGGGTGACGTGCGCAAGTATCATCGCTTAGCCCAGATTTCTCAGTGCGCCCCAACGGCGCAGGTCACCAGTGGGTGGAAGCCCCACGCAGATAGATGTCGGTGAGTCTGGTAGCTGACAAGCGGCTCGACCGGCTAATCGGGTGCGCCGGAGCCTTGTGACAAAGGCCACGCATGGTGGCCGAGCAACCCTGCAGGCCGTAACGCGCGTGAAGCTTGAGCAGGCCTGGAAAGTGAAGTCGTGGATGCCGACCCCTCGGAGAAACGGCATTCGAGGAAATAGCTCCTCGGTATTCGCCATGTTTATCGACGAATACGCAGTGACAATCCGCAGTTCTGGCCGAGTGACGCGCACTCGGAAAGCACTCGCCGATTCTGGTTCACAGGGTTCAACCGCTGCTCCGATTTCGGCCTCGCGGTCGCGTTGGAAAGCAAGGGTGGCAGGCGGCGAATTTTGCGTTTGTTGACGGCGAAAGCAGTCCTTCGCACAGCTCAATCAAGATTCTGCCTGGCAAACGCCCTAGTCGGAACATGGGAACCGAAGCAGCGCTAGATGGAGCGCCTGTAACGACCGGCAGACATGGGCTGCGGAATTGCGATCGGGCCTCTTTATTCCACCAGCGTGACTCAGTACCCGCCGATGCAGCGCTGAACCGTCCCGACTGAAGTTCCATACTGCGCTGCTAGAAGGCGTAGGCTCCCCTGTTGATTCCGGTAGGCCTCCGCGATGGCCTTCCTCATGTCCGGGCTCAGGTAGGTGCGGGGCGGGCGACCTATACGCTTGCCCTTGGCGCGGGCATTCCTCATGCCTGCTTTCACGCGTTCAACGATAAGCGACCGCTCAAATTCCGCCATCGCTCCGATTATCTGAAACATGAGCCGGCCTGACGGGGTGCTGAGATCTAGGTTGTCCCGAAAGCTCACGAAAGCGATGCCTCGTGCTTCAAATTCTGCAAGTGCATTCACGAGATGCCGGAGCGACCGTCCGAATCTGTCCAGTTTCCAGACGAGCACCGCATCGAAACGGCGTGAGTAGGCGTCGGTCGTAAGTCTGTTGAGTTCAGGGCGAGATTCCTTCGAGCCAGTCACCCAATCGATGTACTCATCCGTGATCCCCCACCCGCGGCGGCTGGCGTATTCCCGAAGCTCCCGGAGTTGCATTTCCGGGCTTTGGCCATTGTGTGCGGTCGAAACCCGGGCGTAAAGCGCCACTCGGGTGATTTGATCGTTTGAAGGGACTTGAGACGAACGGAAAGCCGTGTTACTTTTTGTTGCAGCCATATTCAACCTCCTTCTTAGGTTGGGTGTGGTTAGGCAACCGTTGAAGTTGACGCTTCAGCGGTTGCCGCTTTTCTTTTTGCGGCCTCTACCCTTTCGATAGATGACCTGTTTGACCTTCAGCAAAGCGGCAATGTCTTTGGCCGACCATAGCCGATACCCCACAGCACCAATCAGTGTAGGCTTGGGCGCTTTCAACTTGGCTGCCGCAATCCATTTCTGCAAAGTCACTGGGTGAATTCCGGCGCGTTTGGCCGCCTCAGCCGTTGTCAGCTTGCTGCCGATCATCGCTTATAGCTATAGCGTATTTCGAGCGCGTTTGTCAACAGCTTTGCGCCACGATTTCAAATGACGTGCCAGCCGAGCGATTGGCAGGAAAATGAACCGCGCCGCCCACTAATCTGCTCGTGGTAATCCTCCTTGTGGAACGTTGTGACGCGTTTGAAATTTCCGTGGAGGGGGTGTACGGCGGCTGGGCAATCACCATTTTCGCCAGTATTCATGCGACTCTAGCAGTCGTCAGCAATTTGCTGCTGTTATCGCTTTTTGAACTTCGGCGCAAGCGGTCCGCGGTTCGAATCGGCGCGCCCCATCCATGCTTCAATTAGTCCACCACCCGCGTGCATCAAACCACATGGTTTGGCACACGCGAATTCGAACGCAGAATTCGCCTGTGAACGAACCAGTCGGTCCCGGTTCTCGACCCCTTTTGGTGCGGCTGAGCAGGCGCACGCGAGACACAACCGTGTTCACGCAAGAGATATCGATCTGGAACTCGCCCGCTCAAGACCAAATAATCTCTTCGACCATATTTTCGATTGGGCTCTTCATTCCGGCGAAACGTGGCTCACAAGTGGCACACTCGATTCTCTAGATTAGGCGAAATCAGCGGGTTCGAGGGGCGCGCCGGTTGGGGACTTAGTGGTAACAGCCGCTTCCCGGTCGCCCATAACCACACAGCCGCCCCCGACTGAAAGGACGGTATCCGCCAACTCCCAAACGAGTGGCGTATGGCAGATGAAGATCACTTGATGGAATCCGCCCAGGTCCATCGCCCGTCGCAGCATGCGCACGTACTCCTTGCCATTGACAGCATCCAGGGCTCCCACCGTTTCGTCCCGGAACAGAGTTTCGTAACGAATGCCCTCACCCTGCCGCATGTTGTAGATGGCGACGCCCAGGTTGACGGCTTCGTTGACCAGAACGAACTGCCCGCCCGAAAGCTCATCCACCAGACAAGTGCGGTCCAGGTTCTTGTTGCGGACCTCGACATCAAAATCGTCTACCATCCCCCGGCCATCCGCCTTGGGGCGTTGGGTCCTGAATCGGATTTCGAACTTGTTGTCGAAACACCCCTCTAGCAAAGAGTTCACCAAGATTGAGACTTGCGGTCCAGCAGCCTGGATCTCGCAGAGCTGGATCTCGTCCGGACCGAAGACCCTAGCGAGATAGGTGTAGTCTTCCTGTTCAGTCCTTGCCGCCCCAAGTTCGGCCTCGACCTGGGCCAGGCGGGTCCGCGCCGCCTCAAGCTGCTCTTGACGCTGTTTGATTTGGGCCTGGCGGGCAATAAGACTGTCCCGTTCACGGCGGCAGGAGACAATCAGACGGTCCGCGTTTTCAATCTCCCGCCGTGAACCATGCATCTTAGCGTCGAGATCAGAGAATGCAGAGAGCGCAGATTCCTTCCTCGATAGTTCCTCGCCGACCTCCGTACGGGCCTGAGCCAAGCGTTCCAAAGCCTTGAGCCGTTCGTCCCTCCGTGCCTCGACGGCTCGCAGTTCCTCGTAACGCTGCCGCTCCTGGTCAACTTTCCTGCGGTCCCGCTCGCAGCCTTCTAGTGTCCGGGTGAGCTGGGACGAGGGCGTGGCAATCTGAATGAGGGAACTGCGTTGGACTTCGACTTCAAGTGAGAGCGTCGCAACCTCTCCCTCTAGTGTCGGAATCTTCTGACCTGCTTCGACAGCGCGCCGAATCTTCGGACAGGAGGCGTAGGGGCCCTCGCCCCGGCAGGGCACTACCGCGAGCTCTTCACGCTCCACCCGCACACGCTCAAGTTCGGCCAAGTTGGTTCTTAGCTCGGCATCGAGAGCTTGGACCGTGCGCTCGGTCTCACGATTGGTTGTCTCCAGACCCTGTATTTCCCGAATCCGCCGATGGAGTTCTTCAATGCGAGTGGCAAGTATCGCACCTCGTTCCGTCAAAACGGCGAGGTCCTTCTTTCCCGTCAGAAGGCTCTCATCCCTTCCTATGTGGCGTTTGGTTTCTGTGATCTCGGCGTCAGTTTTACGCAGGCGCTGTTTCAGAGTCTCGACCTCGGCCAGGAGCGGCTTCCGACTGGCCTCTGCTGCCTGAAGCTCCAGCAGCCGTTGTTGTGCCACAGACTTCTCGGCCTCCAGGGTCTCAAGACGGGATGACACACCTGTGAGCTGCTCCTCAACTTCCGCGGGTTCTTCAACCCCGGCCTCCACCAGTTCCTTCAGGCTTCTCGCCTGCCCTTCCAGGCCAAGTGTGGTCCTGGCCACTTCCTCGCCTTTCTCTTTGGCTGAAGCCGCAATCAGCCTCAGCCGGTCCAGCCCGAGCAGATCTCGGATGAACAGCTCCTTCCGCTCGCTCCTTTCAAGTGAGAGAAAGTTACCCGTGCGCTTCTGGCTGGAGAAGATGCTGCTGAGGAAGAAGTCGGGCGTGCCAGCGCATTTGCGGACAAGC
>Ga0181536_10001971_pt1 | contig 23753 bp, 22 predicted proteins | sample PEATcosm2014_Bin_41_FD_121105 | JGI IMG/M metagenome (GOLD analysis project Ga0181536, IMG submission 121105) | Peatland microbial communities from MTU Mesocosm Facility, Houghton, MI, USA - PEATcosm2014_Bin17_60_metaG | ecosystem: Environmental > Terrestrial > Soil > Wetlands > Peat | place...
CCAAGGGCATTGCCCTTGGAACCATTCATTTTGGTTGGGGAATGGGAGAGGGCCGACACGGACCTTGATCGGTCACGGTCGGCCCTCTCCCATTCCCCAACCAATGGACAGATTGCAAAGGGCATTGCCCTTTGCTGAGGGTCCAGGGGGCAAAGCCCCCTGGCGGGTTCGAAGGGCGGAGCCCTCGCGCTTTCTCAGGCTCCGGCGCTTACCCCGCGTCACGGCGTCGCGAACGCGCCCGCTTCCCGCAGCGCGGCGATCTGGGCGGGCGAGAGACCCAGCGTATCGGCCAGGATCGCATCGGTATCGGCGCCCAGGGCGGGCGCCGCGGTGGGGGCCGTGCCGCCGCCATGGGCGAGCTTGAACGGCGTGCCGACCAGATCCTGCGTCGTGCCGTCCGCGTCGCTGGCCTGCAGCCGCATCCCGTTCGCCAGGACCTGCGGATGGGTCATCACCTGATCGATCGTTTGGATCGGCGCGCAGGCGACTCCGCGCGCCTCGAACCGCTCCACCCAATACGCGACGGGGTGGCGGCCGAACCGCTCCTCCAGCATCGGGATCAGCACGTCGCGCTGCTCGACCCGCGCGACATTGCCCTGGAACCGCGGATCCCCGGCGAGCTCCGGCCACCCCAGCGCGAAGCAAAACCGATCCCAGGCGCTGTCATTGGGCGCACCGGCCAGCATGAACCCATCCTGACAGCGGAACGCCTGATACGGCACCAGATGGCCGCTGCCCGAGCCTTGCGGTTCCGGCAGCACGCCTGACTGCATCCAGCTCACCGCGTGATAGCCGAGCAGTGCCACGGCGGTTTCCAGCAGCGAGCCTCTGACCCAGGTGCCGCGGCCGGTCTTCTTCCGGCCCAGCAGCGCGGTGACGATGCCACCGTAGAGCGACAGTCCGGTCGACATGTCGATGAACGAGACGCCGGTCCGGATCGGCGGCCCGTCGGGGATGCCGGTGGTCGACATCGCGCCGGAGAACGCCTGCACCATCAGGTCGTAGCCACGCTTCTCCGCGAGCGGACCCAGAGCGCCGTAGCCGGAAATGGTGCCGATGATCAGGCGCGGATTCGCCGCGTGCAGGGCCTCGTTGCTGATCCCCAGTCGCGCCGCGGTATCCGGCAGGAAGCTGTGCAGCAGCACGTCGGCCTGGACCGCCAACTGGTGTAGGATGTCGCGCGCCGCCGCGGTCTTCAGGTTCAGCACCATCGCCCGCTTGCCGCGGTTGACCGAGGCGAAATTGGCGCTCACGCCATCGGGCGACAGCGGCGGCCAGCGGCGATTTTCGTCGCCCTCGGGGCTTTCGACCTTGATCACCGTCGCGCCGAAATCCGCGAGCAATTGCCCGCAATACGGACCGGCGAGCACGCGGCTGAGATCGACGACGCGAATGCCGTCGAGGATTTTTCGTGACGGATCGGTCATGGTTGGTTTCCTCTCGGGATTCGCCATAGTTTGCGCCAATCGAAGCAAGGGGAACAGTGCGATGGTGGATCCGGTGGATACCGCGCGGGAGCAGATCGAAGAAGCACATGAGGAACGCGGCGAGCGCGATTCCTGGCCGCGATAGATGGCGGTGGCCGTGTCATTTCTGGCCGCCAACCTGGCGCTCGCGGAACTGGGGGCGAAGTCGTCGCAGACCGCCTATCTGACGCATAATATTAGCGCGTCCGACACCTGGAATTCCTATCAGGCGAAGAATCTTCGCGCCAATCTGTGGAGCACGCAGGCGACACTGTTGGAGAGCCTGCCCAATGCCGCCGATCCGGCGATCCAGGAACGGATCCGGACGGCGCGAGCGGAAGAAGCCAGGATGCTCGACGAACCGACCCCCGGGGACGGCATGAAACAGCTTCAGGCGAAGGCGGAACGGCAGGAAGAGGAACGAGAACTCGCGTTTCATGCCTATCACGGCTTCGAACACACCTCGAGCGTTCTGGAAATCGCGATCGTGCTGGCTTCGGTGTCCGTCGTGACCCGCGTGCACGCGTTGGGGGTGGCCGCCGGCGCGATCGGTCTGTTGGCCTGCGGCTACGGGATCGCGGTCTTCGCTCATTTCGTGTGACCGGCATGACGCGGGGATGCCGCGCCATGCCGGGTCGCTACCGATCAGTCGGGGCCGATGAGGTGGGGCCGATCAGGTGACCGACGCGGGCGCCGTGTTATAATCCGCGTCCGAAACATGTTCGAACCACGCGGTGCCCTCCCCCTTATCGGTTTGTTCCGACATCGCGAGGTGCGAGAACAGCTTGTCCGGCGCGGCACCGTGCCAATGGCGGGTGTTCGGCGGGATGATCACGGTGTCGCCGGCGCGGATTTCCTGCACCTGCTGGCCCTCGAACTGCACGCGGCCGGCGCCCGACAGGCAATACAACGTCTGCCCCACCGGATGACTGTGCCAGGCGGTGCGCCCGCCGGGGGTGAATGACACCACCGACGCGCGCATCCGCGACGGCGCGGTCCCTTGCACGATTTCATCCGAGAAAACGACGCCGGTGAAGTTGGCGGGCGGCTGCACCTTGGTCTGACGGTTGGAAGACCGGAGCACTGTCATTGGATGGTTTCCTTTGCTTGCTTAGTAGGACTTCGGCTGATCGAGCACGCGCTCGGCCAGGTAACTCAGGATCAGTTCGCGGCTGACCGGCGCGATGCGCGGGATCAGGCTTTCCCGGAACAGCCGTTCGACGTGGTATTCCTGCGCGTAGCCCATGCCGCCGAGGGTCATCACCGCCTGCTCGGCAGCCCGGAAACCCGCTTCGGCGGCGAGGTATTTGGCGGCGTTCGCCTCCGCGCCGCATTCCTGGCCGGTGTCGTACAGCCATGCCGCTTTAAGGGTCATCAGATTGGCGGCCTCGAGCTCAGCCCAGTTGCGGGCGAGCGGGTGTTGGATGGCCTGATTTTGGCCGATCGGGCGGCCGAACACGATGCGTTCGCGGGCGTAACGGGAGGCGCGGGCCAGCGCGGCGCGACCGATGCCGACGGCTTCGGCGGCGACGAGGACTCGTTCCGGATTCAAACCGTGCAGGATGGCGCGGAACCCCTCGCCTTCCTCGCCGATGCGGTCTGCTTCGGGAACTTCCATATCCTCGAAGAACACCATGTTGCTGTCGACGGCATGGCGGCCCATTTTGTGGATCAGCCGGACCTCCGCGTGGGCACGGTCGAGGTCGGTATAGAACAAGGTCAGGCCTTGCGTTTTGCGTTTGACCTTGTCCAGCGGCGTGGTGCGCGCGAGCAGCAGAATCTTGTTGGCGACCTGCGCGGTGGAGGTCCAGATCTTGGTGCCGTTGATGCGATAATGGTCGCCGTGCTTGTCCGCGCGCGTGGTCAGTTCGGTGGTGTTCAGACCGGCATTGGGCTCGGTGACGCCAAAGCACGCCTTGTCCTTACCGGCGATCAGCGGCGGCAGCATGCGGGCTTTCTGCGCCTCGGTGCCGCGGACGATCACCGGGTTGAGGCCGAAGATGTTGATGTGGATGGCGCTCGCGCCGCTCATGGCGGCGCCGGATTCCGCCACCGCCTGCATCATCACCGCCGCTTCGGTGATGCCGAGGCCGGCGCCGCCGTACGCCTCGGGCATGGCGATGCCGAGCCAGTTGCCCTCGACCATGGCATTGCAGAAGGCGTGTGGGAAGACCGCGTCGCGATCCCGCTCCAGCCAGTAGGTGTCGTCGAACCGGGTGCAAATCCGCAGGATCTGATCGCGGATCTGCTGTTGCGGCTCGGTGAGGGCGAAGTCCATGCGGCTTGTCTTTCGGGACGGATCGGTGGCCGGGGGTTTATAGCAACCTGGCGGGCCAGGCGGAAATCGGCGAGTGACGGCCTGGCCGGATTGACTTACGATGGAGCGTGGTGGTGCTCCGATCATGCCGACAAAAAACGCGACTCTCTACGACACCGACTTCCACGCCTGGGCGAATGAGCAGGCCGCGCTGTTGCGCGCCGGCCGGCTGTCCGAGGCCGATATCGAGAATATCGCGGAAGAGATCGAAAGCATGGGACGCAGTGAGAAACGCGAACTGATCAATCGCCTGACGATGCTGTTCGTCCATCTGTTGAAGTGGCGCTATCAACCGGGCTCGCGAGGCCGATCGTGGCGTCTGACAATCGAACAGCAACGCCTGCGTCTCACCAGGCACCTCGCTGACAACCCGAGCCTGAAGTCGCACCTGGATGAAGCGATGGCGGATGCATACCAGGATGCCCGTATTGACGCTGAACGTGAGACGCGCCTGGCGCGTTCCGCCTTTCCCGTGGCCTGCCCCTTCACCTTCGACGAGGCGATGAATCCGGACCTCTGGCCAGAATAGCCAGCTTCCGTTCACCCGGCCGCGGCGCTACGATCAGGAGCAGGAGGACAGCGAAGCCATGGATTTCCGCGCGGACGATGTCGCGTATCAGCGTCAGGACGGCCAACCCCTGCTGGCACGCCTGTATCAACCCATTGGGCCCGGCCTGTTCCCGGCGGTGCTGGAGGTGCACGGCGGCGCCTGGACCGGCGGCGATCGGTTCAACAACGCCTCGATCGCCGAAGCGCTCGCGGCCGACGGTATCGTCGTCCTGTCGATCGATTTCCGCATGCCGCCTCAGGCGCGCTATCCCGACACGGTCGCCGACGTGAACCTCGGCATCCGCTGGCTGAAAACCAACGCCACGAAATTCAACAGTCGCGCCGATCTGGTGGGCGGTCTGGGCACGTCCTCGGGCGGGCATCTGCTGCTGTTGAGCGCGCTGCGGCCCACTGATCCGCGTTACGCGAAGCTGCCGTTGCCGGGTTCCGCCATGGATGCGTCGTTGCGGTTCGCCATCGGCTGCTGGCCGGTCGCCGATCCGCTGCAACGCTATCGGGTGAAGAAGGCGGCCGGAGAGGAACGCTTCGTCATCTCGCACGACAAGTTCTGGCCGTCGGAAGCCGACATGGAAGAGGGCAATCCCACGCTGATCCTGACCCGCGGCGAGCCCGTCGCGAAGCCGCCGATGCTGATCATGCAAGGCACCGCCGACAACAATCTGACACCGGACATGGCGGACAATTTCGCCGCCGCCTACATCAAGGCCGGCGGCACGATCACCAAGGAAATCTTCCCCGGTCAGCCGCACGCGTTCATCTCCGGCGCACCAACCGCGCCGGACTCGCTGCGGGCGCTGGAGATGATCAAGGCCTTCATCCATAAGTACGCCGGTTGAATCATGTACAGCCAGGCCCTCAACACGGCGTCCACCCCGGCCGATACTTCGGAGGTGGCGACACGGTTTCAAATCCGCATCGATGCCGAGGAGCGGATCGAACCTAATGACGCGATGCCGGACGCCTACCGCCGCACGCTGATCCGGCAGATCAGCCAGCACGCCCACTCGGAACTTATCGGCATGCTGCCCGAGGGCAACTGGATCACGCGCGCGCCGTCGCTGCGCCGTAAGGCCGCGTTGCTCGCCAAGGTGCAGGATGAGGGCGGCCACGGTTTGTATCTCTACGCCGCCGCCGAAACACTGGGCGTGTCGCGCGAGGAACTGGTCGATCAACTGCTGACCGGCCGCGCCAAATACTCCACCATTTTCAATTATCCGACGCTGACATGGGCGGATATCGGCGCCATCGGTTGGCTGGTGGACGGCGCGGCGATCATGAATCAGATTCCGCTGTGCCGCTGCTCGTATGGTCCTTACGCGCGCGCCATGATCCGGATTTGCAAGGAAGAATCGTTCCACCAACGTCAGGGCTATGAAATCATGCTGACGCTGTGCCGCGGCACGGATGAGCAAAAAGCCATGGCGCAGGATGCGCTGAACCGGTGGTGGTGGCCGTGTTTGATGATGTTCGGCCCGCCGGACAGGCAATCGCCGCACACCGACAGCTCGACGCGATGGAAGATCAAGCGGTTCACCAATGACGCGCTACGGCAGAAGTTTGTCGACGCGACGGTGCCGCAGGGCTTGCATCTGGGCCTGCGCTTTCCCGACCCGGAGCTGCGTTGCGAGGACGGCCACTGGGTGTTCGGCACGATCGACTGGGACGAATTCCGCCGCGTGCTGGCCGGCGACGGCCCCTGCAACCGGGAACGGCTGGCGGCGCGCCGTAAAGCGCATGACGACGGCGCCTGGGTGCGCGAGGCCGCTCAGGTCTGGGCCGCGAAACAGACTCCTGGCAGAAAGGCGGCGTGATGGCGGATCCCGCGACCAGGTTGTGGGAGGTTTTCATTCGCGCGCGCAACGGCCTCGCGCACCGGCACGCCGGCTCGGTGCACGCGGCGGACCCGGAAATGGCGTTGCAGGCGGCGCGCGACGTTTACACCCGCCGCGGCGAAGGACTGTCCATCTGGGTCGTGCCGTCGGACGCGATCGTCGCCTCCGATCCCAGGGACAAGGAGTCGCTGTTCGAGCCGGCCGGCTCGAAAATTTACCGGCATCCGACATTCTACGAGGTCCCGGACGAAGTCGGGAATATGTAGGCGGATGACGACGACCTCGATCACGCTGAGCGAGACGCCGCGGGTTCAGACCTATCTGGCGCTGGCCGATGACGCGTTGGTGCTGGGTCACCGGACCAGCGAGTGGACCGGTCACGCGCCCTTGCTGGAGGAGGAACTGGCGCTGGCCAACATCGCGCTCGATCTGATCGGTCAGGCGCGCATGCTGTATCAGGCCGCCGGCGACCTGACCGGTCATTCCGAGGACGAACTGGCCTATCTGCGCGATCCGCCCGCGTTCCGCAACGCCCTGATCATGGAGCTGCCGAACGGCGATTTCGCCTTCACGATCGCCCGCTTGTTTTTGGTGTCGGTCGCGTCCGATCAGAAATGGCGGCGTGGCTTTGACGATCCCGCGCTGACCGCGGTCGCGGAAAAAGCCATGAAGGAAACCGCGTATCACGTCCGCCACGCGGCCGAATGGTTGATCCGGCTCGGCGACGCGACCGAGGAATCCCACCGCCGGGCGCAGGATGCGATCGATGCGCTGTGGCCGTTCACCGGCGAAATGACCGAGATCCGGGAACCCTGGCTGCATGCCGTGGCGCCAATCCTGCATCGCGCGACGTTGCGGCAGCCAAACGATGGCTGGATGCAGAGCGGCGGCCGGGCCGGCCGGCACAGCGAGCATCTCGGGCACCTGCTCGCCGAGATGCAGGTGCTGCCGCGGACTTATCCCGGCGCGACATGGTGACGGACGACGCCCTGCTGGAACGGGCCCGCGCGGCGGCGGCGGCGGTCACCGATCCGGAACTGCCGCCGCTGACGGTCGACGATCTTGGCATTCTGCGCGAGGTGCGGCTGGACAACGGCACGGTCGAGGTGGCGATCACGCCCACCTACTCCGGCTGCCCGGCGATGCGGGAGATCGCGGACGCGATCGCGGCGGCGGTGCGGGAGGCGGGCGCGGCAAAGGTCCGGGTGCGACTCGTTCTGACCCCGGCCTGGACGACGGACTGGCTGACCGATGCGGCCCGCGGAAAATTGTTGGATCTGGGGATCGCGCCGCCCGAACCCGGCCAGGGGACGGAGGCGTTGTTTGGGCGATCAAACGTGCCTTGTCCTCGCTGCCACTCGACGAACACGGAACGCATCAGCGCATTTGGTTCCACGGCCTGCAAGGCGCTGCATCGTTGCCTGAACTGCCGGGAGCCGTTCGAGGCGTTCAAGTGCCATTAGGCCTTTTGCCGGCCTGGCCCTTACGATACGCCCGCGCACCCTGTCATTGCGAGCAAAGCGAAGCAATCTCCATGCGCGGGAGACACGGAGATTGTCCAACTTGCCCCCGGTTCGTGCGAACGGGGCTGGAGATTGCTTCGCTTCGCTCGCAATGACAATCACAAGCGGCAGTGTTGTTTCGGTTACGATAACAGTATCGCGTCGTTCGCGATGACAGCGGCGGCGTCAGCTGGAACGCTACGCCGCGATCGGCGAAGTCAACCGCACCGAAGCCGAACGTAACGTCTCCAGCATGACCTCGGCGATCGCCGCGGCCATCAGCGGCGGCACCGCGTTGCCGATTTGCCGAAACGCCGGGTTCATCGTGCCCTCGAAGACAAACCCATCCGGGAACCCTTGCAGCCGCGCCGCCTCGCGCACCGAGATGGTCCGCGCCTGATCGGAATCCCAATGGATATGACTGTAAGTATCCTTGCCGATATGCGCCATCAGCGTGCGCACCGGCTGATCGGCTTCCAGCTTCCACCAGCGGTTGGGAAATTTTCCGACATCGTACGGCGGCACCATCCGCGCGAACAATTCCACGTATGCCGCGGTGCCCTCGCGCAAGCCGCGCCGCGCCGCCTCGGCCGCCGCCAGCGCACGCGCCGTCGCGTGCGCTTCGGGATATTCGGCGCCCGCCCGCATGGCGCGAAAAATCGGCACGTCGCGCGGCAGAGCGCGGATCACGTGGTCATACACCCCCTCGCCCGCCGGGAAACCCGGCCAACGCCGCATCATCGTCACGTACTCGGAAAAATCGTCCGCCGCCGCATAGCGGGAAAAATCGGCGAACCGCCGCGCGCCCCGTCTGACCGAATCCCCCTGGATCGGCGGCAAATCGCCGATCGCCTCCCGCGCCGTCACCGGACCGGGTAAACTCGCGTCACCCGGATCGGCGGCGACATAACCGGCACCCCCGAACAGATCGACGTAGCGTAGCGCGACCGCACGCGTTCCCGCGTAGCCGCGCGGCAATCGCATGAACCGCGTCGCCCGCGGAAACCGCACCGTCACGCCCAGTTCCTTACGGTAAGCAACTAAAAACACCCGGTCGCGCATCTGCGGGCAGCCATGAAACGCACTGTTGATCAACGAATACCGCGCGTCGTAGCCGAGCCCATCCAACGCGTCGACCATTTCCTCGACGACGTTGTGATGACCATAATGCAGGATATCCGGCACATTTTCCACCAACATCGCCAGCGGCCGCAGCGCTGAAACCCAGGCCAAATATCGTAAGTAAAGGTTGCCGCGCGGATCGACCTTGAATGCCGAAGGATGATCCGCCACCTCGCGCAACTTCGCCCGTCCCACGCGCGCATACGCCTGGCATGGCGGCCCACCCACCAGCACATCGACAGCATCCAGGCCCAGTTCCTCAGGTTCGGTGCGGGTGATGTCGCGCGCGACGCCATGCCGTTCAACATCGCCCGGATGAAAATTCCGCGCATGTGTCCGGGCCGCGAGCGGATCCATTTCCACCGCGCCATCGATGCGGAACCCAGCGCGTTGAAACCCCAGCGACAGCCCGCCAGCGCCGGCGAACAGATCCAGCACCCGAGGCGGTTCGCCACGCGCCAGCCGCCGAAGCGCAACCGGATCAGGTCCATTCATCCGAGGAACGCTCGCAATCGCGCGGCCAATGCGACGTCGTCCCGCACCTCGCATTCCCACAGCACCAGGACGGACCAACCCGCGGCGCGCAACGTCGCGAGGTTTTGTGCGTCGCGCGTCACATTGCGCGCCAGCTTCGCCGCCCACCACTCCGCCCGCACCTTCGGCAGCACCGCGTTGCGGCAGGCGGGATCCGGATGGCGGTGCCAGAAACAGCCGCGCACCTCGACGATCTTCCGCCGTCCGGCCAGCACGATATCCGGCGTCCCGGGCAGATCGCGCCGATGCAGGCGGAACCGGTAGCCCATGCGAAACAACAACCGCCGCACGCGCAGTTCCGGCGTCGTATCCTTCCCCGCGACCGCCGCGAGATTGCGCCGCCGCGCCGGCGGAACATCAGCGAAACTGGGCCTGGCAAGGGGCGACTCGGACATCACGCCCGAGTTTACCCCAATCCCCGGACTCAGGCAGCACCCTCGGCGACCACCGCTTCCGCGATACTGTTATCGACCGCGACGGAGAACGGCGTGCCGGGATCGACGAACCCGCCCGAAACCAGGCTCGACAGCAGCCGGTCATACCCGGCCCGCGGCAACACCGGGTCGCTCCCCCAAATGCCCAGCGCCTTGTATCGCGCGCACGCCGTCTCAAGGATCGTTGACGGAACCTCCGGAAAGTAGGATCGCACCGCCTCGGCGATCGCGGCACCAGTGGCGCCCGCGACCCATCGTTGCGTCTTGTAAATCGCCCGCACCATCCGGCGCAACTCGTCCCGCCGTTGCGTCAGCGTGGCGCGGCGCGCGTAAAATGTCGTGTAGCTGGTCGGTCCGCGGCTCGCCTGCGCGTACCAGACGTGGCATCCGTGATCGGCCAGCAACGTCGAAACGAACGGCTCGAACAGTTGCGCCACATCGACCGTTCCCGCCAGCAACGCGGCACAATTCTCCGCCATCGTCCCATCGGCGACCCGCTCGATCGTTCCGGGCGCCACACCGGCCCGCCGAAAATCCTCTTGCAGGCACATCCAGGGCGTCGGCACCTCGCTGACCGAGGCGAGGCGCGCGCCGGCTAGTGCCCGCAACGAAAACTCCGGCCGCGGCGCCCGCCCGACCAGCAGAAACGGATCCCGGGTCACCACCTCGGCGAAACTCACCAGGTCGCATGCCGGGTCCTGCTGGTAGGTCTGCATGACCCGCATCGGGCCGCCCCAACTGACGTCCGCCTCACCGGACATGATCGCGGTCGCGGCCTTGCCCGGTTCGGGTGCGCTGACGAAGCGAACCGCGACTCCCTCGCGGGCGTAGGCGTCATGCGCCAGCGCCACGTAAAACGGCGCGTAGAACAGGCCGCGTAACGACTCCTGCAAGACAATGGCCATGCGCGCATGCTCCCCGACGCCGGACGTCCGGCACAAAGCCAGGATATCACGACACCGGTCCGAAGCCGCGGGCCGCCGCCGCTATTCCTGCTCGAACGCCTGATCCGAGAGATCGGCCGCGGCGACCGAGGCATCGGGCGGGATCGCCAGCCGCGTGCCCAGGCCGATCGAGACCAGGCCCGACAAACGCTGCGCCCGCATGCCAGCGGCGAACCCATGACAGGCACGGCTCCACACCTCTCCGGTCGCGTAGTCGAGCCGCACCGGCTCCTCCGGCAACCCGTCCATCGTCGTGTTGCCCCCTGGGCCCAGAAAAACACTGGCGATGACCGCGCCGGCGGCGGAGCGGATTTTCACCACCGCCAGTTGGCCGGAGCGGTTGTCGATCGACAGCCTGGCGCGGCCGGTGGCGGCACGGCTCAGGACCTCGCCATTCGCCGGGGTTGGACCGGCGTTATAGGTGCACCATGCCCGGGTCGCGGCCGCCGCGTCCCCCGGGGTCAGCCGCCCGGCATCGACGTAGCCGTTGGCACTGTCGGTGACCTTGATCTCCACCATCCCGCTCGGTTTGAGCAGACGCAACGCCTGCACGGAACTGAACGGCGGCAATTGCCCCCATGGCACCAGCGCGTGCTTCGCTTCGTCCACGCGCCACAGGATGGCCGGGCTGGCGGCCGGGACGATGTAAAAATCCGCGGTGCCCGCCAGACGAACCGGCGCCGGGCCGTACGGCGCCGGCGCGGGCTCGTTCGGCGCCGGCGACGGCACGTCGGGGGCGGTGGCCCGGATCGTCTCCCGCGGCGCCAGCCGCGGCGGCGATGAGGTCAGGTGCAGACCCACCTCGACAATGCCGACCAGCAGCACCACCGCCATGCCAGCCCAGACGGCGGTCGGTAAATCGTGCCACCGCGGATGGCGGGTGGGCGGGGACGCCATTTCCGGAAACGGCGTTGCGTCGATCTCACCCGGTTCCTGCTCCCGCGGCGCCGCCTGCCGCGCCGAGCGGTCGTACGCGGCCCGCCGGTCGGCGTGGATCAACACGTCGTACGCCTGCTTCAGCTCCAGGAAGGCATCGGCATCCCCCGTCTCCGGCACATCGGGGTGCACCAGGCGCGCCTCGCGGCGCCAGGCGGCGGTGATCGCTTCGGGAGCGGACCACGGCTCGACCCCGAGGCGGGCGTAGTAGCCTTCCGGATCCAGGGGCAGCCGCATGGGCGTCCCCTGGGACATGCGCAATGGAGGCATGGTGGCGGCGGAATCCGTTTGCCGAATGGGTTCGCTGCATGGGGTACGCGATTTCGCGCCGCCGCGCCACAGATTCACGCGGTCTTCGGAGGACGACTTGTTATCAGGACCATTCACCCATTGTTAACCTTTTCGTGATGCGATGCGCTCCAGACAGAATTTGGTCAGAGACATCGCGTGGATCAGCTGCCCCCTTCGCCGAAGCGCCTGCTGGTCGTGGATGACGAGCGGGTCCAGTGCATGTTGGTCACACACGCGGTGGCACCGATGGGCTACGCCGTCGACGCCGTCGCCGACCTGACCGACGCGACCGCGCATCTGCTGGCCCACCACTACGACGCCGTCATCCTCGATCTGTCTCTGGGCGAGACCGAGGGGATCAGCCTGCTTCGGGCCCTGCGCGACGCCAGAAGCGATCCGATCCTGATTTTTCTCTCCCGTCTCGATGAACGCGTCCTCACGGCCAGCCTGCGCCTCGCCATGGGCATGGGCCTGCGGGTGGCCGGCATGTTGCAAAAGCCCACCTCACCCTGCGCCTTGCGGGCGCTGTTGCGCGACGCGCCGGTGCGCCGGCTCCGCAACGCCCAGCCCGACACGGCGCCGCCGAGTGTGGCTGAACTGGCGAACGCGATTCAGAACGGGGCGATCGTGCCGCATTTTCAGCCGCAGATATCGCTGAGCGACCGGCGCGTCGTGGGGGTCGAGGCCCTCGCCCGCTGGCCCAATCCGACGGGGACCGGCCCGCCGCCGGAAATATTCGTGCCCATCGCCGAACAATCCGGCCTGATCATACCGCTGACGTTTCATATCATGCGCGCCTCGCTCGAGGCCTGTAGCCGCTGGCGCGTCCGGCATCCGGATTGCCGCGTCGCCGTCAACATCTCCCCGCTGGTGCTGGCCGATCCCAGGTTGCCCGATGAGATCGAACACCTGTTGCACGAAACCGGCCTGGGGCCGGGCGCGCTGATCGCCGAGATCACCGAAGGCTCCGTGATCGGCAACCCACTGCTCGCGGCCGAGGTGCTGACCCGGCTTCGCATCAAGGGGATCGAACTCTCGATCGACGATTTCGGCACCGGGCACTCGTCTTTGCTGACCTTGCTCCGGTTGCCGTTCTCGGAACTCAAGATCGACCGGTCGTTCATCGACGTGTGCGAAACCGACACGGAGGCATGGAAGATCGTGCGCGCGACGATCTCGATGGCCCGCGAACTGGGCTTGCGGGTCGTCGCCGAGGGGATCGAAACCGAGCCGGTCGTCAACTTGCTGCGCGGGGTTGGCTGCGAGGTCGGCCAGGGCTGGTACCTCGCCCGCGCCATGGCCGAGGCCGAGCTGATCCCCTGGCTTGCCGGGTTCCCCATGGTGCCTGCTTGAAACGGCTGGCCTCGATCCCCGCCTCGGTGATCGGCCAGGTCTTGTTACTGCTGTGCACCCTGGCCGTGATCTGGAGTGTCATCTGGAGCTACCTGGGCGCGGAATACCGGCGTACCGTCCGGGACGCCGTGGAACGATCCGCGACTCTCGCCCAGACGCTCGAGGAAAATATGAGCCGCTCGGCCACGGTCCTCGATACCGCGCTGATCAACTCCCGGGCAATCTACGTTCACGATCCGGACCATTTCAAAATCGGCCCCTGGATGCGCGACAAAGCCGTGCTCATGAAGATCGCCGTGCAGATGGGTATCGCCGACGCCAGCGGGACCGTCGTGACAGCCTCGGGCGACAACGGGCCGCCGCCGGTCGATATCGCGGACAGGGAACATTTCCGTGTCCACGTCGGGTCGACCGAAGATCGGCTGTTCATCAGCGCGCCTGTGATCGGCCGGACGTCTGGCCGGCTGTCGATCCAGTTCACCCGTCGCATCGTTAACCCGGACGGCACCTTCGCCGGTGTCGTGATCGTGTCATTCGACCCGCTCGTCATCGGCGAGTTCCAAAATGGCGTCCGGCTGAACGGCGGCTTCACGATGCTGATCGGCAACGATGGCGTCATTCGCGCCGCGCAACCCGACACAAGGTTGATCGGCAAAACGTTTCCGGACTCAGGGATGCTGCGAAAAATCAACGCGGTGGGCGACGCACCGTTGCCACCTGGCAGCGAAATCGTGACGGACGATCTCGCGATCGTCAGTTATCGAAAAATCGCCGGCTTTCCGTTGTTCGTGGCCGCCGGCTTCCCCAACCCCATCGTCTTCGCACTCTATCAAAGCGAACGCCGTAGTATCTTGCTGGCCGGCACGGTGCTGTCGCTGACCGTCCTGCTGGTCGGCGGGATCGGGATCCGTCACGGTCAGCGGCTGACGCGATTTCAACGGGCCCTGATGCTGACCATGGACAATATCAGCCAGGGCATCCTGATGGTCGATCGGCAGCGCAGGATGCCGGTGGTGAACCGGCGGGTGGCGGAATTGCTGGAGCTGCCGGGAGAACTCGTCAGGCCAGGCGCCAATTTTGATACGCTGGTAGAATGGCAGCGGAGGCATGGGGATTTTCAGGGGATCCCCGCCGACGATGCTCGCGTCGCCACCATGATCCTCAAGGGTGGGAACGATGCGAACCTGGCGTTCTACGAGCGCACCCGCGCCGATGGCACCGTTCTGGAAGTCCGCACCAACATCTTGCCTGACGGCAGCGCGGTTCGCACGTTCACCGATGTCACCGAGCGCAAACGGATCGAGCGCGACCTGGCCAATGCACGGGATGCCGCCGAGGCGGGTAGCCGGGCGCGCACCGAATTCCTCGCGGTGATGAGCCATGAGATCAGGACACCGATGAATGGGATCGTCGGTGCCGTGGGTCTGCTGCGGGACATGCGCCTGGACGCGGAGCAACGCGAATATGTCCGCGTCATCCGTGAATCCAGCGAACATTTGTCGACCCTGATCCAGGACATCCTGGATTTTACCCGGCTGGACGCGGGACGACTGGAACTGGAAGTGACCGCGTTCGATCCCCGCACCCTGATCCAGGGCGCGATCGCGATGTTGGGCGGTCAGGCGCTGGCCAAAGGGCTGACCGTCGGCGCCACCGTGGCGGAGGAGGTCCCGGCCAGGGTCGGCGGCGATCCGTCACGCTTGCGCCAGATCCTGGTGAACCTGATCGGCAACGCGATCAAGTTCACGAACTCGGGTGGCGTCACGGTCGAAGCCCGAATGATCGCCGCCGATGAGCGAACGGTCAGCATCGGCATCGCGGTGACCGACACCGGCATCGGGATCGATCCGGACAGCAAACGGAAGTTGTTCTCGGCGTTTACCCAGGTGGATAGTTCAATGTCCCGCCGCTTCGGCGGCAGCGGCCTCGGGCTGGTCATCTGCCGGCATCTGGTGACCCTGATGGGTGGCACGATCGACGTCGATAGCACGCCGGGCCAGGGAAGTACGTTCCAATTCAGCATCAACCTGCGCCCCGTGCCGGTAGAGCAGAAGGTGGCCGCATCGGGGCCGGCGGCGGCGAAATCGGGCCGGCCGCTGAAAGTCCTGCTCGCCGAAGACAATCCGACCAATCGTCACGTCGCCGTGCGCATGCTGACCCGCATGGGACATGCGGTCGACGCCGTGGAAGATGGCGCGGGCGCGGTCACCGCGGCGGCGGCGGCCGATTACGATGTCATCCTGATGGACATGATGATGCCCGAGGTGGATGGACTGACCGCGACCCGGACCATCCGCGCGAGCGCGCCGCCACGATGCGACACGGTGATCGTCGGCCTGACCGCCAACGCGCTGCCCTCGGACCGCGCCGCCTGCGAAGCGGCGGGCATGAACGATTTCGTGACCAAACCGGTCACCTTGGAGCGGCTCCGCGCGGTGCTGGAGCAAACCGCCGTCCGCGACCTCACCGCCTCGGGTCGGCCCAGGGCGGCAAATGCCGTGATGGTGGCGGATACTGTCACGCTGGATGAGGCCTTCCTCAATCAACTCGCCGGCGAAATCAGCCCGGAGGGTGTCGCCGAGATGGTCCGCGTCTTCCTGGAGGACACGCCCCCTCGCATGGTGGCGATCCGGCGCGCGATGGCGGACGGCGCCATCCAGACTATCCGCCGCGAAGCCCACGCGATGGCCGGCGCGGCCGGTAGCGTTGGGCTCCCGCGCCTGCACGAGGCCGCCGCCGCGCTACAAGATGCGAGCGAACGGGCGGGCCCTGACGACGCCACCATCGAGGCCGTCGCCGCCGCGCTCCACGACAGCCTTCCGCTCGTCACCGCCTGGGCGGAAGCCCATGAGGGGCTGGCGACTGAGGGGCTGGCGACGTCCGGCGCGTGAGCCGGCGCGCCCTCCTGGCCACCCCCGGTTTTCAGCGCTGCGGCAAATGTTCTACTGTTCCGGCACAAGGCAACAGGAGGACGGCCAATGATCATCGAAATGCGGACTTACACGTTGAAGCCAGGCTCGATCGCCGAGGCCGAGAAGCGGTTCGGCGCGGCGCTGCCGGTGCGCGAAAAGCACTCCAAACTCGCCGCGTTCTGGCATAGCGAAATCGGCCCGTTGAACCAGATCATCCATGTCTGGGCGTATGACAGCTTCGAGCAGCGCGCCGCCGTTCGCGCCGCGTCGCAGAAGGAAGAGGGCTGGCCGCCGCCGATCCGCGAATTCGTCGTGAGCCAGGAAAGCGAAATCTTCCTGCCGGCGCCGTTCTCGCCAAAACTGGAGCCGCGGCAGATTGGGCCAATCTTCGAAATGCGCCAGTACACGCTGGCGCCGGGCGCGGTCCCCGGCATGATCGAGCGTTGGTCCGAGAAGATCGAGGGCCGGCAGAAATACTCGCCGCTGGTGGGCGCCTGGTATTCGGAGTTCGGTGAGCTGAACAAATGGTGTCACATCTGGGCGTATAAGGATGCCAATCAGCGCTTCGAGGTGCGCGACGCCGCCCGCGCGAGCGGTGCGTGGCCGCCGGGTAGCCCTCCGGGCACGACGGTAATTCAGAAGAACGCCATTTTGCTGCCGGCTGCGTTCTCACCCATTCGCTGAACCTGATCCGCGGGCCGCGCCGTCGAACGCGCGGCCCGCCCCACGACGGAGAGGTCCATGGCCAGTTTGGTGGCGGGATTCGGCTCTTCGCACAGCCCGATGCTGGCGTGCCAGGTTGAGGACTGGGTGGAGGGCGCGTTCCTCGCGCGGGACCGGGCGCGGGAGTTCGTCGATTTCGAGGGAAGGCCGTGCCGCTACGGCGATTTGCTGGCCAACGCGCCGGCGGACGCCGCCACGCGCATCGAGGCCCAGACGCTGCGGCAACGCCATGCCAATGTGCAGGCGGCGATCGCCCGGCTGCGCGACGATATCGCGGCCGCGCGGTTGGATGCCCTGATCGTCGTCGGCGACGATCAGGAGGAACTGTTCGATCACAACAACATGCCGGCGATCGGCGTGTATTATGGCGAGACCATCGCGAACGCCCAGGCGACGGCGGCGGCGACGCCGTTGGACCGGGCGCGGATGCGGTTTCAGGAAGCCGGCGGACCGGTCGAATACCCTTGCCATGCGCCGCTGGCGCGCCATCTCATTGCCTCGCTGCAACGTGACGATTTCGATTTGTCGGCGATGGCCGGAACGGCGCCCGGCAGGTTCGAGGGCCACGCGGTTTCGTATGTGCACCGGTTCCTGATGGGGCCGGTTCCGGTCCCGGTGGTTCCACTGTTCCTCAACGCCTACTACCCGCCCAACCAGCCGGCCCCGTCCCGCTGTCTTGCTCTGGGCCAGGCGATCCGCCGCGCGATCGAAACGTTCGCGCCGGGCCTGCGAATTGGTATTCTCGCATCCGGCGGGCTCAGTCATTTCCTGGTCGACGAAGCGTTCGACCACGCGGTGATCGCCGCGTTCAAACGTCACGACAGCGAATTTTTCCGCTCGGCGCCGTTGCACAAGTTGATGTCCGGCAGTTCGGAAATCCGCAACTGGATCTGCCTCGCCGGCGCCGTCACGGCGTTCGATCTCGACTGGGTGTCCTACACGCCCGGCTACCGCACGCCGGCGCTGACCGGCACCGGACTTTGTTTCGCCAGCTTTCGCCCAGGAGCAGCATCATGAAGGTCGGCACCGCTCTGAGTATCCTCGCCCAACCGGGCCGTCCGGACGCCGCGCTGTATCACGAGCACATGGCGATGGGCGACCTGGCCGAACCGCTCGGCTTCGACTCGCTGTTCGCGCTGGAGCATCACTTCACCGGTTACTCGATGTCGCCGGCGCCGTTGCAGTTGCTGAGCTACTACGCCGGGCGGACGCACAAGATCACGCTGGGCACCTGTGTCATCGTGCTGCCCTGGCACGATCCGATCCGCGTCGCCGAGCAGATCGCGCTGCTGGACATCCTGAGCGGCGGGCGCACCCTGATGGGCTTCGGCCGCGGCGCCGCGACCGCGGAATACGAGGGTTTCCGGATTCCGATGGGCGAGGCGCGCGGCCGGTTCGTCGAGTCAGCCCAGTTGATCATCAAGGCGCTGAGCAACGAGACGTTCGACTGGCAGGGGGAGTTTTATCAAATTCCCCGAACCTCGATCCGGCCGCGGCCGATTTCGCATCCGGAGCGGCGGTTCCATGCCTCGGCGGTCAGCCCGGAATCGGCGGAAATCATGGCGAAGCTTGGCTTCGGCATGTTGATCGTGATGCAGAACGAATGGCCGAAGGCGGCGGAGGATGTGCATAAGTATCGCGCCATCACGCGGAGTGTTGGCCATACGCCGAGGCCGCCGATCATTCTGACCAACGTGGCGTGCGCGCCGACGCGGGAGGAAGCGCGGGAATGGGCCACGCGGTATCTCGGGGAGAAGTGGGATTCGATCGATAACCACTACCATTTCTCGGACGGGCATCTGTCGACCGTGAAGGGGTACGAGTCGTACGGGAAGCTGGCGAAGACCTATACCAAGATGAAGGATCCGGGCTTCCGGTCAAAGGCCACGGATTTTTACGTCAGCATCCAGATCGCCGGCACGCCGGATGACTGTATCCAGCAGGTCGCCGAGTTGCGGCGGTTGACCGGGATGGATCATTTGGTGACCGAGTTCTCTTACGGATCGATGCCGCATCATCTGGCGGAGCGGAACATGCGGCTGTTCGCCGATCAGGTCCTGCCGGTACTGCAACGGGACGCGGCGTTCCAGGGGGAGATCGAACCGGCGCCGCTGGCGGTTGAGGGTGAGGCAGAGCGGCTGTTCGCGCCGGCGTGAGTGGCGACCTCGACGTCAGGAAGCGACGTCGCCCTTCGTCATCGGCCGGCCTGACACGACTGCATTGGAGCGCGGTTCTGAGACAGTGGCGCTGGCGCTCGAACCTCGGTTAGCAAGAAAGGCATTGCCGCCGAGGACACGGAGGCCCAGGAGGACGCGGAGAAGGCGTATGGCGCATCGGGCGGTGTCTGATCGAGCGTCCGCGCGAAGCACCCAAATGCCTTATTCCTCTGTGTCCTCCCTGGCCCCCGTGTCCTCGGCGGTAATGCCGTTCCTGGCCCATCACGGACAGGCGAGTCCTTGGACGATTCATCCCGCCAGCCAATCTCATGCAAGTTCGAACCGACTCATTGCCCGCGCGAGTTTGGCACCACGAATGTCGTGCCATTCACGGCATGGCCCGCGCCTCGCCGGGCCATCACTCTCGCCATCGTGTTGATGCGGATGGCCCGGTCAGGCCGCATAGGCATCAGGTTAAGGTTGGGACGTGGCTGAAATCACCCAAAACGTCATACTCGGGCCACGCGGAAATCGGAACGAATTGACGTCGTGCGTGCATCCACAGATCCTCGGCTCAAGGCCGAGGATGACGACGGAGCGCTAAATGCGCCTCCCGCGAGGCTTAACCTGATGCCTATGCGGTTGGGCCGGGCCATGCGTGGGAGAGACGACCCCATGTGTCAATCATGAGCCGCGCTCGTATTGGCGCGCTACAATTATCACCCCCGCGCGCCAAAAATCGCCGTCCCGACCCGGACCAGCGTCGCCCCGCATGCGATGGCGATTTCGTAATCGGCGGACATGCCCATCGACACCACCTTCAATCCGTGCCGCGCCGCCCGATCCGCGAGCCAGGTGAAATGCGGCCGCGGATCTTCATCGAGCGGCGGAACGCACATCAGCCCCACCAAACCGTCCCCGAAACGCCCCTTGCAGTCGGCGATGAACGCGTCGGCGTCGTCGCGCGGAACACCGGACTTTTGCGCCTCCGCCCCGGTATTCACCTCGATCAGCAACGACGGCCGGCGGCCTTCCTTCGCCATCGCGGCGGTGATGGCATCGGCGAGCTTCGGCCGGTCCAACGTCTCGATCACATCGGCGATCCGCACCGCCTCGCGCGCCTTGTTGGTCTGCAGGCCGCCGATCAGGTGCAGACTGAATTTGTGGGTCGCGCGCAACTGAGGGAATTTCTCGGCGGCTTCCTGTACCCGGTTCTCGCCGAACACCGTTTGTCCGGCGGCCAGAGCGGCTTGCACGGCCTCGAGCGGTTTGGTCTTCGACACGGCGACCAGCGTCACGTCCTCGGGCTTGCGGCCGGCCTTGATCGCGGCATTGGCGATCCGCTCCCGCACCTGGCACAGATTGCCGGCGATGGCGATGTCCAGGGTGATCATGCGGCGTGTCTCTCGGCGATGGCGGCTTGCAATTCGCTTCCCTCCAGCACGATCTGGCGGCCGAAGGTGATCCGCACCGCCCGCCAGGCCGGATCGGCCGCGGCATCGGCGAGCGCCGAGGCCAGATCGGGTTCCATCAACAGACCTTCCGATCCATCCGCCGCTTCCCGATGCAACAGATAACAAATCGGAACAGAGCAGGCCATCGCGGTTTTCCTTTCCGGACCACACCGATTGGCGCGCGCCACCGGTGTCGCATCGCACCCGCCGTCACGGTCCGCGCGGCGGACCCAGCGCGGCCAGAACAGACGGCACGAATACCAAACTCGCGATCAGCGTGCATCCCAGACTGATCAGAAGCAACTCCCCCATGCTCGCGGTGCCCGGATGGCCGGACAGCGCCAGCGAGCCGAACGCGGTGCCGGTGGTAAGCGCGGAAAACAACACCGCCCGCGCCGTCGCCGAGCCAAGCGGCGCGGTCCGACCCGCGCGCCAGTTCATGATGAAGTAAACGTTGAACGACACCCCGACGCCCAGCAGCAGCGGCAGCGCGATGATGTTGGCGAAGTTCAGCGGCAAGGCCAGCAGCACGGCGACGTAGAGCGTTAGCAGCGCCGACAGCACCAGCGGCGCGGCCACCAGCACGACGTCGAGCGGCCGGCGCAAAAGCAACGAGAGGATGACCAGGATCGCCAGCAAGGCACTGATCGCGGCGCTCCGGAACGCATGCACGATGGTGTCGCTGGTGGCGATAATGGTGACCGCCGACCCGCCGGCGTTGGGCGCGAGGCGGGTCACCTCCTCGGTGAATGCCGCCAGGCCGCCGAGCGCCCGCAAATCGGGCTTCGGCAGCACCTGCAGGCGCGCGCGGCCATCGGGCAACAGCCAGTCGCGAGCGATGTCGGGCGGAATGTCCGCCCGCGTCACCTTGGTGGCGCTCATGGATGCCCGCAGGTGATCCAATTGCGCCGGCAGGAACCGGGTCAGCGCCGCGTTCGCCGCCATCGCCACGTCATCGGGCGCGTCGCGCAGCAGGCGCAGATCGGCGGCGACCGCGGCGAGCGCGTGGTCCTTCGGCAGCTTCGGCAGCGCCGGTTCGATCTGCGCCAATGCCACCCCGGCCGCCAGCCGCACCTGATCCGCCGTGATCGGCGCGGCCGGCGGTTCGGCGGACAGCGTGGGCGCCAGAATGGCCCGCGCATCGGCGATCACCGCGAGCTTCTTGTCCTGGTCCTGGGGCACGAAACTGTCGATGTCTCGCACTTCGTCCACCGTGGGCAACTGCTTCAACCGCGCCGCGAGCGCGGCCGCCGCGCGCGTATCCGACTCCACGATATCGATCGTGTACGGGTTGGTCAGCGGATTGTCGATCAGATCACGTAACGTCCGCATCGCCTCGGTGTTCGGATTCTTGGTGTGCAGCGGATTAGAGTCGAAGGTCATCCGCGGCGCGACCGCGAGGGCGAGGCCGGCGAGAGCGATAAAGACCGCCAGCAGCCAGCGGTGATGGGCCTGGAACCAGGGGTCCAGCCGGCCAGCCCAGACGAACCCGACCTCGGCGGCCTCGTCGCGGGGATTGAACAGCGTGATCGCGGCGGGCAGGAAAGTCAGGGTGCAGATGAACGCGATCAACATCCCGAAGCCGGCGATCAGGCCGAGTTCGGCGACCCCGGAAAACGCGGTCGGCACGAAGGCGAGGAACCCCGCCGAGGTCGCCAGCGCGGCGCAGAGGATCTGCGCCCCGGCGCGGACAGCGGTTTGGTGCAAGCCACGCACCGGATCGCCCGTCGCGTGCCGGTATTCCCGGTAGCGGACCGCGAACTGAATCGCGAAATCGACGGCGATCCCGACGAACATCACGCCAAACCCGACGGAGACGAGGTTCAATGTCCCGACCGCCACCGCCGCGAACAGCACGGTCAGCAGCAACCCAAGGCCCAGGGTGAGCAGGATGGGCAGGATCAGGCGCCAGGTCCGCACCGCCAGATACAGCCAGAGCGTGATCAGCACCACACTGCCGATCAATCCCTCCACCGCGCCCTGGGCCACGGTGGCGAACTCTTCATCGGCCAGCGCCACCTGGCCGGTGATGCGCACGTGCGCGTCGCCGCTTTTGACGAACTCCAACTCGCTGATGGCGTGGCGCGCCACCGCGGTCGCTTCGCCGCCCGGCTCCAGCGCGCCAAAGTTCTGGTGCGGCTGGATCAGGACGAAGCGATACTTGCCGGCGAGGTCGGACAGGCCCGACCCCAACAGCTTCTGCCAGGACAGCGGCCGCGGCTTGCCGGCCGCCGCGTCGGCCAGCACGTCGTGGAACGCCCCGATGGCGTCCAGATAGGGCGTCAGATCGGCGCCGCCTTTGGTGACCCCGACGCCCAGCAGCGCCAGCGCCGAGAACAATCCCCGTGCCGTTGGATCGGTCACCAGTTGGCCGAGGAACGGCTGGGCGTCGATCGTCCGGTCCATGATCGCCGACAGCCGCGGCGGATCGAGGAACAACAGTCCGTTTCTGTCGAAATACGGCGAGGCGTCGGGCCGTCGCACGGTGCGGAAATGCACGTGATCCTGGCTCAGGACATCGGTCAGCGCGGCGGCGGTGGCGGCGGCCTCCTCGGGTTCTTTGGCGTCGATCACGGCGACCAGAAGATCGCGGAACTGCGGGAAATCCTTGGCCATCTCGATGGCGTTGCGGCGCCAGGGGAGCGTCTGGGAAAACATCTGGTCGGTGTCGGTGCTGACCCCAAGGCGCGTCGCCGCGACGCCACACGCGAGGACCGCCAGTAGAAATCCGGCGAGCATGACGAGGAGAGCATGGCGGCGGCTGGTATCGACCAGGCCGGCAAGCAGGCGATTCAGCATAGCTAACGGCGACTCGCAGAGGGAGGCCTCTGATAGTCGGTTGGTTTCCCCCGGTCCATCGCCGACCCAAGGCGGCGGGGAAATCGCCGCCTCCCCGGCCGCGGGCAGGCGGCCGGGGGTGTCCGGCCGAGGGAGCAGGAACGCCGGGCCGGCGGCGCGCGCGATCAGACCGATCGCCCGGCGTTGCGGGGGCTGGGCCGATCAGCGCGCCGCGCGGCCGGGCGTTACCCCATGAGCATCAGGTTACGCCTCGCGGGAGGCGCATTTTACTCTCCGTCGTCATCCTTTTGCTCTCCGTCGATAGGGGTCGGGAAGGTTGCCCTCCCCGCCCTCCGAACCGTGCTTGCGGTTCTCCCGCACACGGCTCTCCAGTCGCTGGTTTCCTCATCGGGAGTGTCTCGCGGTGGC